>Snoopy_p2__coassemble_1620_pt1 | contig 11522 bp, 8 predicted proteins | sample Snoopy_p2__metabat2_high_PE_016 | metagenome-assembled genome bin Snoopy_p2 | reverse complement strand
TATAATTGATTCTTTCAATAATTCCATATTTTCTTTTTACCTGTGCTATGTATAGGTTTGTTACATTCATTCCATAATTTTTCAATACATACTCTTTAATTTCTTCATAGGTAGCCTTACTCTCTGCCTTTGTTAAATCCATTTCGTCAAGATTGATTTCAACCTCAATATGTTGTGTTGACTTTATCTTGGACAATAAAACGCACGTTTCAACATGTACTGTCTCACAGAACTGGTCCACGCAGCAGGCTTTTTCCAACCGATACCCTGCATCAAGAAATGCCGGCAAATCTCTCGCCAGACTTGTAGCCTTACAGGAAATATAGACAATATTTTCCACCCCGTAGGCCAAAATCTTAGGCAGCGCTTTTGGATGAATCCCGTCTCTTGGCGGATCGAGAATAATCGTATCCGGCTTTTCCGAAAGCTCATCAAGAACCTTCAAAACGTCCCCTGCAATAAAACGGCAGTTTGTAAGTCCGTTTCTCTGCGCATTCTCTCTTGCGGCAATCACTGCCTCCTCCACGATTTCCACACCAATTACTTCTTTTGCAACAGCGGCCGCAAGCTGGGCAATGGTTCCCGTGCCGCTATACAGATCAAAAACCTCCTGATCTCTTGTATCTCCGATATAATCACGCACAACGCTGTACAGCACCTCTGCTGCCAGAGAATTAGGCTGAAAAAAGGAAAACGTACTCACCTTAAACTGAAGCCCCAGAAGCGTCTCATAAAAATAATCTCTTCCATAAAGAATACGGGTCTCATCGCTCTGCACCACATCCGAAAGAGAATCGTTTAAAATGTGCATAATACCCACTATCTTTCCTTCCAGAGGAAGGGCAAGAAGTTCCTGTACAAGAGGTTCCATGTCCCACTGCTCCTGCGTAGTTGTTACAAGATGTACCAGAATTTCTCCTGTTGTCACACCTCTTCTTAAAAGAAGGTGACGGAGAAAGCCTGTGTGCTGCATCTTTTTATAGTAGGAAGCGCCTCTTGAGCGGAAATATTCCCATACGCAAAGAAGAATCTTTGTCATATCCTCATGAACCAGCTTGCAGTCTCCCGCTGTCAGTACATCGTATGTACTTCCCTTTTTATGAAGTCCAAGAGAAAGAGGACCATCCTTATATTCATCTCCAAAAGAAAATTCCATCTTGTTGCGGTAACGGAATTCTATAGGACTTCCATGAATCCCATCCCATTTATAAACCGGAAGATTTTCTTCACAGCCTGAATTTTGACTCCATTCCCTGATTGCTCCGTCAAGAAGACCTCTTACCTGTTCCTCCTTCATACGAAGCTGTTCCTCATATGCCATTGTCTGGTACATACATCCGCCACAGGCAGGGAAAATACTGCACACCGGCTCTCTTGTCTCAAGAGGTGATTTTTCTAAAACCTCCAGAAGGCGTCCCTCGGCTCTTCCTGAGCGCTTTTTATTTATCATAAAACGGATTTTCTGTCCTGGAATCCCGTTTTTCACAATAACTTTCTGTCCGTCCACATACACAAAACCCTTATTGGGAAATTCAACCTTTTCAATAACGCCTTCGTAAATCTCACCTTTTTTCATTTCTCTTCTCCTCTGTCTCACAACTTCTTATTTCTTCTGTACACAAAAATGCACATCTTCAAAAATAGCCCCGGTTTCCGCCGGAGCTATTTCTCTTTACATATCATTTGTTTATATTCCGCTGCCTTATACCTGCAACGCTTCCTCTGCATTTTCAGAAATTACTCTTCTTCATCCTCAAAGTAATCGTCAAAATCATCATCGAAGTCTTCTTCGAAATCTTCCAGATAATCCGGTGTGAAGAAACGATACACGGCAAATGCGATACCCGCTACTGCTGCCACTGCACCAATAACCGCCAGTACCCAGAGGACTGTATTTTTCTGTTTCTCGTCTTCTTTTTTCTTTAATGCTGCTACTAATTCTTCTAATTTATTCATGTTCATATCGTGCACCATCCTCTCTAAAATCATACAGCGTGTCACCGCTTTTGTTTTCCTATTATATCACATATATCCGAATTTTACTACCGATTCCCTATATCTTTTTCAATTTTGCAAATCCGGCAAACATTTTTTTGACGCCAAATCGGTCAAAATCTACGGTTACCTCGTAATCTCTTCCGCCTTCTGTAATGTTTTTTACAATACCAACGCCGAATTTTACATGACGGACTGTATCGCCCACCTCATAATCAAGAGCTTCCGCTTTTGTAACCTTAAATTCCTTCGGCTGAAAAGGCTTTGCATGAAATGCCATCTTCATCTGCATATAGCTGTTATTCTTTGGCGCAATATCTTCAAGACGCGGTTTTTTCTCCTGTACCGTATGCCCTAAATCCACAAGTTCTCTTGGAATCTCTCTCACAAACCGGGAGACTCTGTTAAACTGTGTTTCCCCGCGAATCATTCTCTGCTGAGCACAAGTGAGTGTAAGCTCTTTCATCGCTCTTGTAATACCCACATAACAAAGGCGGCGTTCCTCTTCCAAATCGGAAGGATCTCCTGAACTGATCGTCATATATCCCGGGAAAATCCCATCTTCCATTCCTGTCAGAAAAACTTTTGGAAACTCAAGTCCCTTTGCGCTGTGAAGAGTCATCAGAAGAACATAGTCCTGATTAGGATCTACTGAGTCAATATCTGCCACCAGCGCAATTTCTTCCAGAAATCCGGAAAGCGTTGCCGGTTCATTCTGCGCCTTCATTGTTTCCTGATACATTTCTGTTTTGGAAATCAATTCGTCAATATTTTCAATTCTTGCCTTTGCTTCTTCCGTATCCTCAGCCCGAAGTTCATCTACATATCCTGTAAGACGAATCACTTCTTCCAGAAGCTCACGGACCGTATATACTTCTTCCTTGGAACGAAGAGACTGAATAAAATCCACAAATCCATTGATTTTGGAAAGGCTTCTTCCGATAGACGGAATTTCTTCTGCTACGCGAAGCGCATCGTAAAAACTTACCTGCATATATTCTGCATAATCCTGAACCTTACTTACCGTTGCAGCTCCGATTCCACGTTTCGGCACATTTAAAATCCTCCGTACCGCCACATCGTCCTTTGCATTACTGACCGTTTTTAAGTAACAGAGCAGATCTTTGATTTCTTTTCTTGCATAGAAATTGATTCCGCCTACAATCTTATACGGAACATTTGCAAGAAGAAATTTCTCTTCAAAAAGACGAGATTGAGCGTTCGTTCTGTATAAAACAGCGCAATCCTTATAATTGCAGTCTCCGTTTCTTCTTGCCTTTGTAATTTCTCCTACAACGTATTCCGCCTCTTCAAAACCATTTAAAAACTGGCGGAAATGTACCTTATCTCCTGCCCCGTTTTCTGTCCAGAGTCTCTTTGGTTTACGCTCTGTATTGTTTTCAATCACACGGTTTGCTGCTTCCAGAATGTTTTCCGTAGAACGGTAATTCTGCTCCAGACGGATAACCTTTGCTCCAGGAAATGCTTTCTCAAATCCAAGAATATTGCCGATATTTGCCCCGCGGAACTTATAAATAGACTGGTCATCATCACCTACCACACAGAGATTCTGATACTTTGATGCCAGAAGACTTACAAACTTAAACTGTGCAGTATTTGTATCCTGATATTCGTCTACCATTATGTACTGAAAACGTTCCTGATAGTATTCCAGAACATCCGGGCAATTTTGGAAAAGCTCCACTGTCTTTACAATTAAATCGTCAAAATCAAGGGCATTGTTTTTTCGAAGAGTTGCCTGGTACTCCTTATAAACAGCCGCAATTTTCTTCTCATTAAAATCTCCCCCTGCATTCAGCTCCATCTCCTCCGGAGAAATCAGCTCATCCTTTGCATGGGAAATTTTTGCCATCAAAGTTCTTTCTTTGTAAATTTTCGTGTCAATATTCAGGCGCCTGCAGACCTCTTTTATAACTGTTTTCTGATCCTCTGTATCGTAAATGGCAAAGTGGTTATCAAATCCCAGAAAATCAATATGCCTTCTTAAAATACGTACGCAGGCAGAGTGGAACGTAGATACCCAAATACTCTCTGCGCCCATACCCACAAGCTTATCTACTCGTTCTCTCATTTCCTGCGCCGCTTTATTTGTAAAAGTAATGGCAAGAATATTCCAGGGATTGACTCCCTTTTCTTCCATAAGGCAGGCAATTCTGTGCGTAAGCACTCTCGTTTTCCCGGAACCTGCTCCTGCCAGAATTAAAAGAGGTCCTTCTGTGTGAAATACCGCCTCCTTCTGAGGCGGGTTTAATGTATCATATATACTCATCTCTGACTCCTATCTTCTTAAAATTGCCTTAGGATAAATGCGTTTCATTCGCTCATCCGGAAAATGCTCGTCAAAAAAATCATCTACTGCTGTAGTAACTTCCTGTTCTTCTGTATGGCGCTCCGTATATCTGCAAAGTGCAAGACTTGAGATTCCCATATCAAACAACATAAATATTATCATAATCCAGGAAAGAATCACACCCGGCTTTTTCGGTATTTTTTCAATCAGTCCGGAAAGCCAGGGATAAAGATAACAGAGCCATAAAACGGCTACAATTCCCCAGAAAAAGCAGAAAAGAAGGTTAATTCTTCCCCCCAGATTAAATGGGACTTTGCTGTAATCCCAGAAAACTGTTCCAAACACAATTTCTGTAAAAACGCTGCACACATATTCATAAACGCCGCCGACTACTGTACCAAAAAGAAAAATATATCCCTTACCTCTGTTTCTGTACTGATAAAGAATAGCAGTCAGAAGCACACAGCCAAGTCCCCATACAATACTGAAATCACCATATACTACACTGCTTCGGCTCATGAGCCTTCCCATCGTGATCCAACAGAAAATGGTTTCTATAATATCTCCCAGAAACGCTCCTATAAAAAACAGGCTGACCAGCTTATAAAAACTGCATCCCACTGCAAAAACTCCTGCTTTTTCTTTTGCCTTTTCCGCCAGACGCTCCTGCTCCTGTCTGGCTTCCAGAAGCTTCTTTGCCTCCAGATCCGGATAAGCGCGGCTTACATATTTTAAAGTCCAGCCTACAAGTCCTTTTCCCATTTCATCTGCTGCCTTCTGCAGGTTTTCAGAAACGCTGGAAATAATTGCAAGCTTTTTAATTTTTTTATTAACGGCAGCAAAACTTGCCACTGTACCCACAAAATCGATCGCAAGAATAATATAAAGAACAAGGAGAATTATTTCCCCTGCCCTTCTGGGAATCATTCCTATCATCTTTCCAAGGAAAGGATTGATAAAAGCCACGCACACAACTGCTGTAAATCCCCATACAACGGTATATGGAAGATTTACATAACCGCCAAATTGAAATTTTTTCCTGGAATAATCCCACCATTTTTTATGGAAAATTTTTTCCAGTACAAATCCTGTTGCAAGGCTTACCAGGAAAGACAGCACTACTCCTCCCACAAACAAAAACAGCAGCGTATCTTTTAATTCCTGGAGAAATACAGCAAAAAGCACACCTCCAAAACCATATGCCGGACACCAGGGGCCAAACAGAAATCCAACATCTACAAACTTCTTTTCTCTGAATGCTGCTGCCGCTGTACCAATAATCCATCCGGCAAATGAGCATATGGCAAAAATCCATAATAACTTATACATTGTAACTTCCAAATCTTTTCCTCCTGCGTATTTTTATTTTTCTATTCATATCCTTATGAAGCTATTCGCCGGAAAAGTTATCTGAGAGCATATTCCTTTCTCAGCGAATAAAAAAAGCCACTGGAAACTCTCATTTCCAGTGGCAATTACGTGTGTTAGAGGATTCGAACCCCCGACCTTTTGGTCCGTAGCCAAACGCTCTATCCAGCTGAGCTAAACACACATTTTTGCGTTTTTCCCTCGCAACAATGAGTATTCTACTCTATAAGGAATAAAATGTCAAGGGTTTTTTGAAACTTTTTTTATTATTTTTTTCAGTTTCTTCGAAGAGCCTCTATAGGGCTTAATTTTGCAGCTTTCCGTGCCGGATAAATTCCAAAAAACACGCCCACTGCACAGGAAAATACAGTAGCCGCAAAAATTGTAGAAGCACTGATTCCAGGTGTAATCTCCATCTGCATACTTGCGCTCATAACTCCACATATTGCGTAGCCGCCTGCAATTCCCAGAATAATGCCTATGATTCCTCCGATTACTGTGAGAATGGCAGCCTCTGCCAGAAACTGCAGCATTATAGAAGATGTTTTCGCCCCAAGCGACTTTCGAATACCAATCTCTCTCGTACGCTCTGTCACAGAAACAAGCATAATATTCATAACGCCGATTCCTCCTACAAGAAGAGAAATTCCTGCCACAAAAGAAATAAAAGCAGTTACCATTCCCAACATGTCATTCATGGATTTTAGTACATCCTGGAAATTTTCCACACGATAATAATCCTCTCCTGCACTTTGGTGGCGTTTTTCCAGAAGTTTTACTACCCTGTCTGCCACTGCCTGTGTATCCAGACTTTTATCTGCCTGAACCGTCATAGAATAGAAGAAATCCATATTTCCGGTGAAGTCATCCATAGCTGTAAATGGAACGCTTACTGACACCGGCATTCCCTCATAGGTATAACTTACAAAAGTACCATTTTCTTTCTGTGCCGTTACCCCGGCAATGCGAAATGTCTTTGTAATATCATAGCATGTAATATCAAGAGTCATTCCCACTACATCATCTGTTCCAAAAAGGCGCTTTGCATCTGCGTCTGAAATGACACACACATTTTGCGCTTCCATAAGCTCGTTTTCTCCAAAATATGTGCCATGCTTCATATTTATATTATTTACAAGTTTTGCATCCGGTCCTTCTGCAGACACATAAAGAGGAAAATTCCCCTTTCCTGTCACAGTTTCTCCCTGGTATGTTTCTGAAATATTTACGCCTTCAATTCCCTCAAGCTCACGCACTGCGCTCACATCTTCCGGCGTAATCCACTCTTCATCTGTCTGGGCATCTTCACTGCAGCTTATAAAAATCTGTCCTCCGCCTATATCATTGATTTCGCTGTTCATCTGATTTTTTGTTCCTTCACCGATTGAAACAATCGAAATCACAGATGCGATGCCAATAATAATTCCCAACATAGTAAGAAACGAGCGGCCTTTATTTGCCATAATATTATGGACTGCCATCTTGACATATTCGTAAAGATTTCCCATTTTAAGCCTCTCCTTCTTGTGCTTCTGCCTGCATTCCTTCCTCCAGGCTGCCAAGATCGGAAATCACCTGATCTCCTTCTTTCAGACCTTCTTTGATTTCTACATAATCCTGAGAACTCAGTCCGGTTGTTACATTTTGTCTTGTAATCACACCCTCTCTCAGAACATAGCAGAAGGAGCCGTCTTTTCCTATATTTACAGCCTCTACAGGAAGCGTCACTACATTTTCTGCAGACTCCGCATGAATTTTTACTTTTGCATCTACTCCCAGGAAAATATCTTCATCAGGATTTAAAATGCTGACTGTTGCAGAAATCACAGGCGTTCCTTTTTCATTGGGAGACGCAATGTGGCTTACCTTTGTTACCTTTCCTTCATATGTACGGTCTGCCATCGTGATTTCCGCACTCTGGCCTTCTTTTACCTTATCATAATCATATTTGGAAATATTTATATCTACGCTCACCTTATCTGTATTCTGAAGAGTAAAAAGCTCCATACCCTGCGTCACAGTCGAGCCCTCAACAGCCGCTGTTTTGGAAATGACTCCGTTAAACTCAGCCGAAATCCCCTTTTTTCCATCCTCCAGAAGCTCTTCCGCTGTTTTGGCTTCCATCTCAGAAAGATTATTTGTAATTTTCATCTTTTCTTTCTGCTCTTTAGAAAGACCTGCCTCATCAGCCTCTGCAATAGCTTTTTCTGAAGCAAGCTCCGACTGAAGCTCTGCCAGATCGCTGCTTGCATCCTCCAGAGCTCTCTCAATGCCTGAAGTATCCACTGATGTATAGGACGCTCCTCCTGTCTGAACATTTTCTGCCTCTTCCTCTGCGCCTGCCTGACTTCCATCTGTCAGCTCATCGCTTCCTGAAAATACTGCATTTTCAAAATCAGAAAGCGCCGGCATTTTCGGCTCCTGTGCTTTCATTGTTTCATAAGCCTCTTTTGCCTGATTCTTTGTAATTTCTGCCTGGCTTCTCACCTGTTCTGCCTGGTGAAGTGCCTCTGTATTTACCTCTGAAGGGTCTGCCTGCCAGGTTGCAAATGCCATCTGATAAGCAGTATCTGCCTGATTAAAATCACTCTGCGCCTGATTTGCACTGGAATTTAATTCCCCAAGCTCCTGCTGATATTTTGGAAGCGTCTCATTCTGATATACACGAAGAGCCTCTGCGTACGCTTTCTGTATCGCCTGATTTTTTTGCTCCTGCGCCTTCTGCTGAGCGGCAAGCTCCGCCTGCGCCTGAGCAGCCTGTGCCTCCGCCTGATCTCTGGCAGCCTGTGCCTGTATTTGAGAAAGCTGGGCTTTTAAAGATGACACCTGGTTCTTCTTGCTTTCTATCTGCTGTTCCAGAGTTTTCACATTCTTTTTAGCATCACTCTGTTTCTTTTCTGCCTTATCAGATTTCTTTATCGTATCCTCATAGTCGTATTTTCCGGACTGGAATGACATGGCAGCTTTCTGATTATCTTTTTCCAGATTTTCCATATCAAACGTGATCAGCTTTGTTCCTTCTTTTACAGAATCTCCTTCTTCAAAAGAAACTTCTGAAATTTTGGCGTTTACAGGAGAAAAAAATGTTTTTTGTTCCTCGCTTACGACTGTTCCTGTGGCATCTACAATCTGCTCCACATCTCCTACAACTGCCGTTTCCACCGGAACAGCCGGAGCCGATGCTTCTTTCGCACCTCCATTGCCCGCAACGGCAGCGCCGCCTGCCACAACTGCTACTACACCTGCGCATATCAATATTTTTTTGTTTCTTTTCTTCATGCCTTCATCTCCTCGAACTTCTCGTTTATGGTATCTGATTCTATTTTTCCATCCATAATACGAACTACCCTCTTTGCCTGGTCCGCAATTCCATTGTCATGAGTAATCAGAATAATCGTTTTTCCTGTTTTGTGCATATCTTTCAATATTCCAAGAATTTCCCTGCTGGACGCAGAGTCAAGATTTCCGGTAGGCTCATCTGCAAGAATAACTGGCGGCTTTGCCGCAATCGCTCTTGCTATGGCAACCCTCTGCTGCTGGCCTCCCGACATTTCATTTGGTTTGTGATGAAGTCTTTTTTCCAAACCTACCATTTTTAAAGATTCAATAGCAAGATTTCTTCTTGTTTTCCTGTCAATTCCCCTGTAAATTAAGGGAAGCTCTACATTTTCAATAGCTGTGAGATTTGCTATCAGATTAAACCCCTGAAAAATAAAGCCGATTTCCCGGTTTCGCACTACGGAAAGCTCGTTGTCTTTCATAGTGGATACATCTGTACCATTCAGATAATATTCTCCGGAAGTGGGAACATCAAGACATCCCAGCATATTCATAAAGGTAGATTTTCCGGAACCAGACTGTCCAATGATCGCCACAAATTCCCCTTTCTGAATTTCCAGATTTACATGATCCAATGCCCTTACCTCGTTTTCTCCCGGATTATAAATTTTACATAAATCTTTTACTTTTATCAGTGCTTCTTCCATGTTACGCCTCCTGCCCCTGATTATATCACTGCACTGTTTCTTTTCCTATATTTATTTTACGGAGAAAAAAAACAGAACCGGGGTTTCAGTACCCTGGTCCTGCTTTCCCTCTGCCTTTTATAACGAGGAAGGATTTATTTTTGATTCATTCTGTTTTGATTTTTTACGCATCAAGAAGAAATGCTTTATATGCTTTTTTCGCCTCGTATACGTCTGCCTTGCTTGTTACTTCCCATGGAGCGTGCATACTTAAAACAGCAACGCCGCTGTCAATTACTTCCATTCCGTAAAGAGCTGCGATAAATGCGATTGTTCCGCCGCCGCCCACGTCAACTTTTCCAAGCTCTGCTGTCTGGAACGCAACTTCATGGTCGTCAAAGATTCTGCGTACTCTTGCAACGTACTCTGCATTAGCATCGTTGGAGCCGGATTTTCCTCTTGCTCCTGTAAACTTATTGAGAACAATTCCTCTTCCAAGGAACGCTGCGTTTTTCTTTTCAAAGCACTCTGCATAAGCCGGATCAAAACCTGCACTTACGTCAGAAGAAAGCATACTGCAGCTGCGAAGGGTTCTTCTTAAAGCAAGGTCGGAATATACGCCCATTGCGTCCATAAGTTCTGCTACGCTGTTTTCAAAGAAACGTGACTGCATACCTGTTGCGCCTACGCTTCCGATTTCTTCTTTGTCTACAAGGAGACAGCAGCATGTACGTTTCGGAGCTTCCATCTCAAGCATTGCAACAAGAGAAGTATATGCGCATACACGGTCATCCTGTCCGTAAGCAGCGATCATGCTTCTGTCAAGACCGCAGTCTCTTGCTTTTCCTGCCGGAACTATTTCAAGCTCTGCAGAAAGGAAATCTTCTTCCTCAATTCCATATTTCTCTGTGAGAAGCTTCATAACATTTTCTTTTACTGCTTCTTTTTTATCTTCCGGAAGGTCTTTTAACGGTCTGCTTCCAATAAGGAGATCAAGGCTTTCTCCCTCAACTACTGTAGAAGCCGGTTTCTCCATCTGTTTTCCTGCAAGATGTACAAGAAGGTCTGTGATATATACGATTGGGTCACCTTCTTCTTCCCCGATATTTACATTTACTACAGAGCCGTCTTTCTTTGCGATCACTCCGTGAAGTGCAAGAGGAAGAGCTACCCACTGGTATTTCTTGATGCCGCCGTAATAATGTGTATCAAGGTAAGCAAGGTCGGAATCCTCATACAGAGGATTCTGCTTGATGTCGATTCTCGGAGAGTCGATATGCGCGCCAAGAATGTTCATACCTTTTGTAATATCCTCTTCTCCAATGTGGAAAAGAGCAATGATTTTATTCATATCAACTGTGTACACCTTGTCTCCGGCTTTTACAGTCTCACCTTTTGCCAGTTTTTCTTCCAGGGAAACATAGCCTTTTGCTCTTGCCTCCTCGATTGTTCTGTCTACGCATTCGCGCTCTGTCTTTCCATTGTCAAGGAAACTCTTATAAGCTTCTGCGAGAGCTTCCATCTCTTTTTCGTCTGCTTCTGTATAAGAAAGCCAGGCATTTTTTCTTTCCATTTTTATCCACCTTTCCTACCCCATTTTTTTGACAACAGGGTATTCTCTTTTATCATTTCCGATATGTCTCCTATTATAGAACAAAACCGCAGATTTTTCCATATCTAACTTTACAAAAACAGAGGAATTCGTTATAGTGAGTTTATTACTGTAAAAGGAGGTTTTCGTATGCAGTCATCTGCAGAGCTAAAGGAACAGCTTCGCTCTCTTAACAGAAAAAGCTATCCTGCCTATAAATCATTAAAAGGAACATACCCGGGAGTTTGACAGTTGAATATTAGAAAAATATCTTGCAGGCCTTATAAAACCT
>Snoopy_p2__coassemble_1108_pt1 | contig 15380 bp, 14 predicted proteins | sample Snoopy_p2__metabat2_high_PE_016 | metagenome-assembled genome bin Snoopy_p2 | reverse complement strand
GAGCTTTCAACTATAAATATCTGCAGTTTTCAAGGTTCATTTGAGCCTGTTTTTTTGACTCAGTTTTTTCATACATCACTTGACACTATCTTTCCCAGTCTTAATGAATTCCATGAGTTTCTCCACCTCATCGAACGCATCATAATCGCCGTTTATCCCTTCCCGATGATAGACAATTCCCTTTTTCTCATTTCTCTCCAGACAGTCTAACAATTTTTTCTCTCCGTATTTTTTCGCAAACAAGGTAAATGTATATGGTTTTATTTTACTCAATAAACCCTTTTTACAATCTTGATCGCACTGATAACAATGTGTCAGTTCTTTTTTCATTGAACATTTTTTATTCTCACAACTGTCATTGTCTGGACATCCACTTGAGCCGCAACCATTACACGCAATATTTTCTGAACATAAGCAACATGCAAGACCACATCTGGCAATCCCTAATTCCCGTTTCATACACCCTACCTCCGAATTTCATGAAGATTTATGTTTCCATATAGCCCCTGTCAAAATACAAACAAGTGTATATCCAGCTATTGCAATTATGGAAGCTTCCATTCCAAAGCCAGCTCCTGTCAGCAATATGTTATCCGAGGGGATGATCATGGAAAAAATGGATTCTCCGTAAGCGCCTTCTTTTGTTGTAATATGCAAAATATCTGTTATCATAACAAAATTCCATATGCCGTGAATCAGCATACTGGTTGCCACAGTTTTTCCGGCATATGCCGCCAGGGAAAACATCATGCCTACTAATGTTCCACTTACGATCAGAAGTACCACTCCCTCTACAGTAAACGTCTCCATAGCAGGAATATGTACTAGCCCGAATATAAAAGACGGAACAAAAATTGCCACATATTTATTCCATCTGCTTTCCAGCAATTTCATAATGAAACCGCGGAATAACATTTCTTCCAATATTCCCGATTTTAAAGCAATCATAGCAGAAGCAATTATAATCAATAATTTTCTGCCAAACGAAAATTCATTTACTTCCAGTTTCGCACCTGTTATCAAAAACCCAACAATAACAACTATCGGAAGCAAAACAGACAGACCGATTCCCCAGTTTTTAATTCTAAATGTAATTCCAAAATCGCTCAGTTTTAAATGCAGACGCTTTGTTGTATACAGCCGAAAAAATACAAACGTAAAAGCAAAACAGCCCAGCATTCTTAAAACAATGTATAATTCACTGCAAGGTAATGTTACAAAGGAAAAAATAAAATCAAACGGCAGGCTTCCAAATAAATCTCCTGCCAAAAACAGCAAAAAATATACAAAAATCGCAGCGATTGTTTTTGATGTCGTAAATTTGTGTATATTTCCCATTAAATCCTCCCAGATTATTTCCATCAGATGGTTACAGTATACCACTTTACCTTATCAAAGTCCATGTTAAAATCAAATAATCAAGAAATCTGAAAAAAGATATTGCACGCCTTGTAGTATGCAGGTATAATGATAATGTAAAAAAGACATGCAGAGTAGATTCATATGCGTAAAGTGCTTTCCGGATAGAGAGTTGCCGGAAGACGAAAAGAGAAATCTTGCGGTATATGAATTGCATCTCGCTGCAACAGAAGATAAATACATATGATTATCTCCTATTGTGGTCAGGTATCTGCGAAAGGAGGTAATTTTTTTATGAAAGAAACAAAAAATATGTTTCTCAATTCAGCAAAAGAGCTGAAAAGTGTTCCGGCACTTGCCATGAGTGCAATGCTGGCAGCCCTGGCACTGATTCTTAATTCAGTGGCAACCATCAACCTTGGGCCTTATATTAAAATCGGATTTTCCGGCATTCCCAATCAGATTGTAGATTATCTTTTTGGTCCTGTTACAGGAGGGCTGTTCGCAGGAATCCTGGACATTGTAAAATATTTTATGAGACCGGACGGTGGATTTTTCTTTGGCTTTACCTTTAACGCCATGCTGGCTGCCTTTATCTATGGCTGCTTTTATTACCGTCAGAAACTGACTCTGAAAAGAGTCCTGATTGCCAAGCTGGTCGTAATTCTCATTGTGAACGTGCTCTTAAACACATTATGGTTGGATATGCTGTACGGAAAAGGATTTTTGGCAATTCTTCCCGCAAGGGCACTGAAAAATCTGATCATGTGGCCGATTGATTCCATTATTTTCTTCACAATCACAAGACTGCTTGAACAAACTGGCGTATTCCAAACCTTTAAAAAACCATTTGCCAGACAGATATAAGACTAAGATTTTTTCCATAAGGCTATGTACACAATATAGTTGATTTTTAGATATTGATAAAAGGAGGGCTATAAAGCCCTCCTTAAAACTGAAATTGACATTCATTATGATTCTTTGCTTTTTTTCCAAAGCGCAACCCACCCAAAAACACATACACCTGTGGCAAGAACAAAAATCCACGATAAAATCATCCATTATACGTCCTGTCCCATCTATCTGACAGTTTTTTCTTCTCTTTTGACAGACTGTAAAGTTCAGAAAGCTCCTCCGGTACTTCTTCCACTGCTTCCCAAAACAGCGTATTCAGCCTTGCAACAGGAATAGACGAACCTGGAACCGGCTCTTTTTTCATAAAATGCTCCAGAAGAGACATGGCGCTTTCACTCCCTGTCAGCTTAAAAAGCTTCTGGATTCTGTTCCTTCTTTTTTCTCCGTCATTGCATACCATAAGGTTTGTAAGAATCTTCATCATTTTCATGGAAATATAAATGTTTATTGTTTTCACTGTTGGCAAAACCTTGTGAATTTCCCTGGCCCACTGATATCGGGGAACAATACAATCGGAAGGTCTGTAAATATACGGATTTTTTCCGGATTCTTCCATTAAAAAACGGTCATATTCTTTTTCCAGAAGCGTATGAGAAATCACTCCCGCATCTGCCATTTCGTCTACATACGGATGACAGTAAGAATCAAGAAGATAATGGCATCCAAATCCCAGAAGATAGGAAAGAAGCGCCTTATCTCCTGTACGGCGCACCGTCTCCATTCCCTGTTCAAAAAAAGCTCTGCCTTTTTCTTTATGCATATTAATTCCAAACTGAGTGATCGGATTTTTAGACACCATATAATAAAACAGAATATCCGGACCGTGAAGCCCGATTCTGTAAAGCTCCCCGTTTTCTCTTATCACACGTTTCATCTCTTCAGGAAGCTTCTGATAAACTTTTTTTCCAAAATAATCATGGGTATACGTTGTCGGCATAGCCATTCCCTCCTTCTGTTTATACATCCAGTTTTAGCTGGATTTCCTCTTCTGCCTCTGCCTTAAAATCTTCTATCTGAACCGGATCCGGAACAGGAAGCTCATCAAGCGCCTGCACTCCAAAGGAACGAAGAAATTCCTCAGTTGTTCCAAAAAGAATCGGTCTTCCCGGAGCATCCAGCCTTCCCAATTCCTTCACAAGTCTGTATTCCACCAGCTTGTTGATCACATGGTCACATTTCACACCTCGGATTTTTTCTATTTCTACCTTTGTCACTGGCTGTTTATATGCAATGATAGAAAGCGTTTCCAGCATAATATCGGAAAGCGCCGGTTTTTTTGGCTGCATTGCAATGCGAATCAGATAATCATAGTATTCTTTTTTTGTACACATCTGATACGACTGCTCCAACTCAATAATCTGTATTCCTCTGTTTTCTTTCTGATAACGGTCCATCATATTATGTATGATTTTTTCTGTTGTGGAAGCGTCCTGCTCAAGAGCTTTTGCAATCTGTGTCAGCTCCACTGCATCTCCCATTGCAAAAAGAATTGCCTCAATGGCTCCCTCTGCTTCTTTTATATTCATGAAATTCTCCGTTTCTTTTATTCTTCTGCAAATTCCGTTAAATTTCTCCAGGTATCCGGCTCTGTTAATACTTCAATCTCAATCTCGCCGAAAAGCGTCTCCTGGTCTACATGAATATGCCCCATTTTCATCAGCTCCAGTATAGAAAGAAAGGTTACAATTACCTGTATTCTGGAATGCTGCTTTTCAAGAAGCGCACGAAAAGAAAATTTTTTATGCTTCCCTGCAAATTCCTTTAACTCCAGCATTTTTTCAGAAAGGCTGACTTCTTCTTTTTCAATGGTTCCAAACCGACTTCTGATAGGATCAATTTTATCTTCCTGTCTGCGGATAACTGATTTAAATATTGCATTCAGCTTTTCAAGTGTCATTCCTCGCAGTAGCTCTGCCGGGTCTACCGGCTCTTTGTATTTTAATACTTCTTTTGGAATGTCAGCCTCTCTGTAATACACATTGGCGGCAGCATCCATTTTATCCTTCAGCTCATAGGACATATATTTGTACATTTTGTATTCCAGAAGTTTCTGGACAAGCTCTGCACGTGGATCCTCTTCCTCTCCTTCTTCATTAACTTCCTTTGGAAGAAGCATTTTACATTTAATGTCAAGAAGGGTAGCCGCCATTACCATGAACTCGCTCATAATGCCGAGATCCTCTTTTTCCATAGAATGAATATATTCCATGTACTGATCTGTAATCTCCACAATCGGAATATCGTAAATGTCAATTTTATTTTTATCAATTAAGTGAAGGAGCAGATCCAGCGGTCCCTCAAATACATTTAATTTTACCGGTATTGCCATAAAACATCCTCTTTCGGTGATTTTACTGTGATACAGATAAGTTCTCTGGGATTATGAAACCGCACAGGAATCGTATGTTCCCCGAGGCCTGCGCTTACAATCATATTCTGTTCTCCTCTTGTAAATTTCCCGCAGCAAAAAGGCGGAAAAATTCGAAGGTGTGAAGAAACAAGCCCTATATTCTCTCCGCAACGTACCACACCCCCATGATAATGCCCGGACAAAATCAAATCTGCACCCCAGGAAAAGTATGATTTTCCATATCTTGGATTATGAGCAAGAAGAATACTGAACTCGTTCTTTCGTTCTCCCAGAAATCCTGTTATTTCTTCCTCTGTCAGTTTCTGAGAAAAAAATTTGTCATAATAACAGAGAGGAAGTTCCAAGCCATATACACCAATCCTGTTTTCTTTTATGGTCGCTTCCATATACTGATTATGAAGAATATGAATGCCCCCTGTTTCCAGCTCCTGCTCATACGCCTTATACGTTTCCCGCATACTTTTATAGTCTTCCGAAACCAGCAGTTTATATTCATGATTGCCGAGACTTAAATAAACCGGAAATTCCTCCGCCAGTTTTTTAAGGAGAGCCTTAGCAGTCCCCAAAGTCTCCGGCTCACTTCTTACCAGCATATCGCCTGTGCAAAGAACAGCATCCGGTGAAAATCCTCTCACTGCATGAAGAAGCTCACTGTTATCCTCTCCAAACTCCAGACCATGGAGATCTGACAAAAAAGCAAATCTTATTTCTCCTTCTTTTATTTTCGACGAAACAATCTCGTACTTTTTTATTCTAAATGTTTTCATGAAACACCCTTTTCTGAAAATTATTTCCCGAATCCACAATTTGGAAAAGTACAGGTTTCACAATTCAGACAAAGCCCGCCTTCTCCGTACGCTGCAATTTCTTCAGGAAAAATTTTATCATCTGCCATAATTCTTGGAAGAAGAAGGTCAAATACTGTTCTCTTTGCATACATCACACAGCCCGGAAGCCCGATGATCGGAATCTGCTTTCCGTCTTTTTCATAATAAGCCACCATAAGCATAGCTCCCGGAAGAACCGGTGCTCCATAAGTGAGCACCTCCGCTCCTGTGTCTTTGATTGCACCCGGTGTACGATCATCCGGGTCCACGCTCATTCCTCCGGAACAAAGTACAAGGTCTGCGCCATTTTCTATAAACGTCAGAATATCCCTGGTAATCTGTTCTTTCTCATCTCCCGGAGTCGTATGCCCGAGAATCTCCGCATCATACTCCTTCAGTTTTTCCTCAAGAACAGGAGTAAAGGTATCCTGAATCAGCCCTTTTTTTACTTCACTTCCCGTTGTGACAATACCCGCCTTTTTATGATGAAAAGGAAGGATATTAAAAATCGGTTTCTCTCCTGCAGCTTCTTTTGCAGTCTTCATCTTCCCTTCCTCAATCACAAGGGGAATAATTCTTGTTCCTGCAATTTTCTGTCCTTTTTTCACCGGAAAATCCCCATGTCTTGAAGCAATTATCATTTCTCCAAGAGAATTCACCGCTTTTAAAGCATCTCTTCTTATTTTCAAAAGGCCGTCTATATCTGCAATCAGCTCAATTTTTCCTTCTTTCGGCTCTGTAGGGTGCATTCCCCTGCCTTCTGAAATCTGACGGAGAATTTCCGCCCCCTCATTTTCATGAAGCATTCCAGGCTTTTTCTCCCATACATAAAGATGTTCTTTTCCAACTCTTAAAAGCGCGGGAATGTCCTCTTCACGGACTACATGACCTTTTCGAAACAATACGCCTTTTCTTTCATCTTTTACAATTTCTGTAATATCATGACAAAGAATATGGCCTACTGCATCCTCTGTTTTGATTTCCTTCATTATTTACTCCCTTCTCAAAGCCCTGCCTTACAAAGCTTCGCGTAAACACCATCTTTCTGAAGAAGCTCTTCGTGGGTTCCTTCTTCCGCAATCCCGTCATCTGTAAGCACAAGAATCCTTCTTGCATTTCGGATTGTAGAAAGTCTGTGGGCAATCACAAAGGTAGTTCTGTCTTTTGCAAGCTTTTCTAAAGATTCCTGCACTACCTTCTCGCTTTCATTATCAAGAGCGGACGTTGCCTCGTCGAAAATCAAAATCGGCGGATTTTTCAAAAATGCTCTCGCAATGGAAAGACGCTGTTTCTGCCCTCCGGAAAGCTTCACACCTCTCTGCCCTATATCTGTATCGTAATCTGCCGGCATTTCCATAATAAAATCATGGGCATTGGCAGCTTTCGCCGCACGGATAACCTCCTCGTCTGTTGCATCCGGTTTTCCGTAACGGATATTTTCCATAATCGTTCCTGCAAAAAGATATACATCCTGCTGCACAATTCCAATCTGACGGCGCAGATCTTTCAATTTAATTTTTCTTATATCTGTGCCATCCAGTAAAATTTTTCCAGAAGACACATCATAAAATCGGGGAATTAAACTACAAAGCGTTGTTTTTCCGGCTCCTGATGTTCCCACAAGTGCCACATAATCTCCCGGCTTTACCTGAAGATTTACATGGGAAAGCACTTCTTCGTTTGTATCTGAATAATGGAAGGAAACTTCCTGAAATTCGATTCCTCCTTCCGCTTTATCAAGCGATACAGCGTCCGGTGCATCTTCAATATCCGGCGCAATTGCCATCATTTCCAGGAAACGGTCATATCCGCTGTATCCGTTCTGGAACTGCTCTGTAAAGTTTACAAGCTTCGTTACCGGCTCTGTAAAATTATTAATATACAGAAGAAAGGTAACAAGGTCTGCTGCATCTAACGTTCCGTCCGTAAGGAAGAACGCCCCTGCAATAAGAGATGCAACCGTAATTAATGTGGTAAAAGAATCCATTCCTGCATGGTAGCCTGCCATATATCGGTAAGTCAGACGTTTTGCGGCTACAAATCGTTCATTTCCCTTCGCGAATTTTTCCATTTCTCTCTTTTCATTCCCAAAAGATTTTACGACGCGAATTCCGGAAAGACTGTCCTCAATCTGACTGTTAATGTCTGCAATACGGGCTCTGTTTTCCTTAAATGCGTATTTCATTCTTTTGTTAAAAATAAGCGCGTAAAAAAGCATGACAATTACAATAGAAAAGCTGATAGCAGCCATTTTCCAATTTACATTTACAAGAATAAGGAATGCGCCCACAAGCTTGATCACAGAAATAATAATATCTTCCGGCCCATGATGAAGAAGCTCGCTGATGTCAAAAAGGTCGCTTGTAATTCTCGACAAAAGATGTCCTACTTTTTGATTGTCATAAAAGGTAAAAGAAAGCTTCTGATAGTGACTGAAAATCTCATTTCTCATATCGTGCTCGATATATGCACCCATCATATGTCCGTAATACGTAATAAAATAGCGGCTTCCAAGCTGTACGAGAATCAGCCCCAGCATTCCTGCTCCAATGGTAAGAATAGCGGATTTTGCCTCAGATACGGGCATATTTCCTATAGTATTCATAATATAACGCACAAGAAGGGGAATCACAAGCGTAACTGCTGCACCCAAAATGGCAAAAAATAAATCCGCTATAAAAAGCCCCCTGTATGGTTTATAATACTTTGCCAGAAGCTTTAATTTATTTGGTTGTTTTTCTTTGCTTTCCATAACTTCCTCCGTGATATAAAAATTTCTGTACCTTTGTATTATAACCCTAACTTCCGGATTTTGTCAAAAAAAGCAGGCTTCCAATGTGTATTATTTTCACATCGGCAAACCTGCCTATTTTCAAAGAAGATATGCTTCCCACATTCGTTTTATGTAATCTTTATACACGGCCTTTTCCACTGACTTTTCATACAGGACAGGAACGCTTCCAAGCTTTTCTTCTCCTATATAATAGCGCATCTCCCCGGCCTTTTCGCCCTTCTTTACAGGAGCTTTTACCTCCTTTGGAATCACAAGCTTCTTTTTTATATCAGAAAGCTCTTTTCCCTCTGTACTCAAATATTGAAATTTTCCCTCATACTGAAGAAATACAGTATCTTCGACTCCGCCTTCAACCTTGATTCCCGGAAGCTTTGGCTGCTTTTCGTCTACATAAAGACTGCATCTGGAAAAACCATAATTCAGCATGGAAGCTGCGTCTTTAAATCTTATTTTATAATTGGGTGCTGCCATTACTACAGAAATCAGGGTGATTCCATCTCTTTTTGCAACTGCGCTTAAACAGTATTTTGCCACACTCGTACTTCCTGTTTTTAAACCTACACAGCCCTCAAAACTTCTGAGAAGCTTATTTGTATTTGCAAGAGTGAACTTACTGGAGCCTTTCCTCGTCTCATGAACAATGTCCTCCATCCATATGGATGAATATTCAAGCACCTGGGGATATTTTGTAATCAGCTCCCGACTCATTACTGCAATGTCCCTTGCAGTTGTATAATGACTTGGAGAGTCCGTAAGGCCGCAGCAATCTTCAAAGTTTGTATTTTCCATACCCAGTTCTTTTGCCTTTGCATTCATCTGGCGGACAAATTCCTGCTCGCTTCCCGCTATATGCTCCGCCATTGCCACACTTGCATCATTCCCTGACGCAATGACAATACACTTTATCATAGTCTCAACACTCTGTGTTTCTCCTTCTTCCAGAAAAACCTGAGAGCCTCCCATAGACTTTGCATAAGCACTTGTTGTAACAGAGTCCGCAAGCTTCAGAGCACCATTTTCTATGGCATCAAAAATCAAAATCAAGGTCATGATTTTTGTGACACTTGCCGGACTCCTTCTGGTATCCATATCCTTCTGGAAAATAATAGTTCCTGTCTCTGCCTCCATAAGAACTGCACTTGGCGCTTCTACAAGAGCCTGGCTCTCTGCTGATTCAGCTGCCTCTTCCGCCCATATGCAGACAGGCTGCAGAAAAAGCACTGCTGCCAGAATACAGCTTACAACTGTCCTGATTCTTTTCCCCTTCATAATACTCCCCCGGAAATCTGTTCTACTTTCATTTTAACAGGAGAACGGGAAATTTATGACTTGTTTTTCATTTTATTTGTTAATAAAATATGTTTCTCCTGGCTGTGTGGAGAACGCAATTTTATCATTTCCCTGTTTTTCGGTTGTTATCTGATTTCCTTTTGAATCTGTCACATGATATTCTGACAGATTTTTATATTCTCCGGTAAATGTACCTCCATTACGTGAAGTCACTGCAAAAGATTCTGCTGTTCCCTCTTTCCACTGCATATCAATTACAAAGTTTCCTCTGGCAACGATTCCTTTTACATGACCTGTTTTCCACTGCTCCGGCAACGCAGGAAGAAACTGAATATAACCTAGCTGGCTCTGCAGAAGCATTTCATTAATACCTGCCGTATAGCCAAAGTTTCCATCTATCTGGAAAATCGGATATTCCTTATAATTGGCTCCGCCGCCGTGGGAAGAAAACAGATTTGTAAGGAATCCTGAGTTTCCGCCGCCGACTGCAGACTGAATAATCTGGAATGCCTCTCCTGCATGACCGGTACGCGCCCAGAGATTCAGCTTATGCGCTTTAGACCATCCTGTTGCATCCAGACCGCGCTCATTAAGAGAAACAATTGCCGCATCCATAAATTCCGGTGCATCCTTACTGATAATGTTACATGGATACAAAGCCATCAGATGTGACAGATGACGGTGCGGCGGCTGCTGTCCATTACTTTCCGCACCAAGACTCTGTCTCCATTGAGGAATATTGATTTCAGGAAGAGAACCCGCCTGCGCTTTTCCAATATGCGTCTCCTCAAACCATTCTTTTACCTGTCCGTCTGCCCCAACAAGCACAGGATTTAATTTTGCCTGTTTTTCTCTCCATTTGAGAACAAGTTCCTCATCTACTCCAAGAATCTGTGCTGCCTGAATAGTATTTTCAAAATGCTGCCATATAAACTGCTGGTCATAGGAAGCTCCATTTGTAATCGGACCATTTTCCGGAGAATAGGATGGAGCAGAAACATATCGTTTCTGATACTCGCTCCAGTAAAGCGCCTCGTTCCAGAAATTCGCCACTTCCTTCATAGAAGGATAAAGTCTCTCTAAAAATTCTCTGTCCTCTGTATAAAGATAATACTCATAAGAATTGAGCAACGCCCACGCAGAACCTATCGGATTCCATCCTGCTGCATTATTTTTCTGTCCCATTGTCACAAACATATATGGTGTACTGAAGCAGCCCACAAGCCAGCCATTTTCTTCGCTTTCTCCGCTTTTTATTCCAAAGGCAGAAGCTGCAGCTGTGCGACCTGCCTCCCTAAGAACATCCAGATAATCCTGGTAAGGAAGGAGACATTCTCCCAGATTACTTGCCATAGTCGGCCAGTAATTCATCTGCACATTAATATTGAAGTGGTAATCACCACCCCACTCAAAATGTTCCTCTCCCCATACACCCTGAAGGTTTGTCGGAAGCGCTCCCTCTCTGGAACCTGCAATTGTAAGGTAACGACCAAACTGATAACAGATAACCTCCATTGCCCTCTGTTCTTTTTCAGATGGAAGAATACCTCCATTTTTTTCTACCATATTTCGATATTTCTGTAAAAGCTCATCTGTAGGAATCTGTGGGATTTCTTCGTCAAAACCAAGTTCCATACGAGAAAACAGAACAGAATAATCCTGTATATGCGCTTCCTTCAGCGCCTCGTATCCTTTTTCTGACGCCTCATTGATACATTTTGTCATTGCATAATGAGGATCTTCTCCACGGAAAGAAGGAAGCTCCATCTTATAATCTGTACCACACGCAAGAATTAAAGTAACTGCATCTGCTTTTTCCACACAAATTTGAGTTCCGTCAGAAGTCATACTTCCGCCTTCCGGAATTACTTTCACCTGTGCTTCTGTTTTTAATCCGTTACTCAAAAGTGCATTTCTCATGGTAATGGTATCTCCATCCACCACATTGGATAACTCTGTTCCGCCTGTACAATCTTCTAACCCCACAGAAATTCCAATACTTTCTTTTTCGCTTGCAGTCAGACGAATTGCAAGAATCTTATCAGGATAGCTATTAAAATATTCTCTTACATAATGAACACCTTCATAATCATAGGAAACAGTTGCAAGAGCTGTACGTAAATCAAGATCTCGGACATAATTCTCGATTTTTGCTTCATCTGATACGTCAGTGGAAATATAAAGATTTGCGTAATCCTGCGGGTCTTCATATCCGGTCAAATCGCCCATAAGCTTATTTAACCAGTCCATTGCTTCCCCTTTTGTATCTGTGCCGCATGCCTGATAGGAATCACCGTCAAACCCAAATACATACTCTGATTTGTCATCCAGTTTTTTACGAAGAGCATTCAGATCTTTCCTTATAATATCCAGCTCTTCCTTTGTATCTGCAGGGTTGGTATTTCCATATTTATAATCGATTTTTTTGGAAGGACCTCCATTCCATACCGTTTTTTCATTGATATGGATTTTATCTCTCTTTACTCCACCGAATATGAGTGCACCCATATATCCGTTTCCAACTGCCAGAGCTTCTGTCTGCCAGTCTTTTGCCGGTTTTTTATACCATATTCTGAGAAGATTATTGTTTTGGTTCATTCTTTTTCCTCCGTATACGCAGAATTATATATAATTCACATACAAAACCAAGCTGTAAATTGTATGCGACTGTAAAATATAATACACGGTCACAGATATAAAATCAATAGTTTTGGCTACTTTTCCCATTCTGGATCAGCAAAAATACCGGCTGAATCTCTCCAACCGGTACTTTCTCTGATATTTGATTTTTTTATGATTTTTTGATGGAAATTTTATTTCCGTCCGTATTGTTTGCATTATAAAACTCTGAAAATTCTTCCGGAGACATCTCATGCGCTTCCAAAATTACCTGATTGTCCTTTTTTTCTTTGGAAATATAAATACAGATTCCATTGTCTGCGTCATTGTCAAAACTGGTAAAACTTCCATCCTCTACCCATACAGCCGTGAGCCGCTCTCCATCATAAACATAGCTGTCTTTCTTCTCATCCCAATTAATGCCTACAACCGAAAACAATTCGTTTTCTTCCGCCGTATATGTGTATATTCCGCTGTCCTGCGCGCTTTCCACTGAGGATTCCACTTCCATATTGACATTTTCTCCATATGACGCATTTGTATCTTCCTCTACTGTCTCCACTGTACTTTCCTCTAAATTACTGGTCTGCATTTCACCTCCGCTGTATGCAAAGGTAACCGCTTTGACCTCCTGAAAATACCCTGTCATTCCTGTAACTCCTACAAGCGCTGCAAGAACTCCTGCTGTTACTTTCTGTTTTTTCATATTCTGTATGCTCCTTTCGTTTTGATAATTACAGAATAACACGGCACTTTGTAGAACATATGTAGGTATTTTGTATTTTCTGTGGAGAATTACTCTTTTAAAAAAAGTTGAAATGTAAATTGTACTCCGGATGCTGTATTTTCTATTTTATATTCTGCTTTATGCAGTTCTAAAATTTCTCTTACAATATAAAGTCCCAGCCCGCTTCCTCCGTTTTTGCTGTTTCTTGAAGTATCTACTCTATAAAAAGCATCGAATATTTTATCCATTTTTTCCGGAGGAATCTGTACCCCAAAATTTTCCACTTGCCCTGTGACAGAATTTTCTTTCTGAAACAGCCGTACATAAATTTTCTCTCCTTCCGGAGAATATCGAACAGCATTTACAAGAATATTTCTTATTACTTTTTCCATAAGTGCAATATCAACTCTGCATCTTAAAGATTCCGGGATAGACACTTCCATCTTCATATGTTTTTCTTCAAAAAGAGACGTTAAATCTGCAAGCTGAATACGAAATAGTTCTGCCATATCTGTCTCTGCTTTTTTCAAAACAAATCCAGAAGCCTCCATTTTAGAAATTGTTAAAATCTCCTGGACCATATCCTGAAGCGTTTCTGTAACCTCTTTTGCCCTCATAAGGCTTTTATCCCTGTCTTTATAGCTTCCTACGCCTTCTATCATTCCTTCTATCTGTCCTTTTAAAATTGTAACAGGTGTTTTCAGTTCATGAGAAGAAGCGGCGAAAAATTCCATTCTCTTTTTTTCCTGCTCTCTCTCTTTATCCATATCGCTTTTCAGTTTTTTATTCGTTTCCGTCAGTTCTGTGAGAGCAGCATCCAGATTTGACGCAAGTGTATTTAGACTTCCGGAAAGAATTCCTATTTCATCTTCTCTTTCCAATGTACTTTTCACTTTAAAATCAAGCCGCGCCATATTTTGAGAAATGTGGCTTAAATAAAGAATCGGTTTTGTTAAGTACCTCGAATAAAAAACAGATATGAAAAAAGAAACAAGAATCACTGACATAATCAGCCAAGGAAGGACTTTCGTCAACGCTTCCTTTGTCTGATTTACCTGCTCTCTTGAGCCAAAAACAAGAAGTGTATAAGATTTTGTATCTTCTGAAAAAGAAACGTGATACTTTCCCATCGCCTGCTCTTCCAGTTCCTCCATACTTGATGATACGCAATCTTCCACAACCGCAGATTCTGTTGCTGTAGCCATAGTATCTTCACTCGCCACTTCCACTGCATAGCTTCCCTCGTAAAAAGGATAACTCTGCTCGTATACAATTTTTCCATTATCATCCAATACAATGATTCCACTTTGCGAATTCATACTAAATTCCCGAATAAGCTGCATTCCCTGCTCTTTTTTATAATTAAGAAGAATTTCAGAAAGATTTTCTGCCCGTTTATTCAGATTTTGATTCAAAGTCTCTGTATATATTACAGGCATAAAATACGCCACAATCTCATAAGTAAGTATAGAAATTGACAGGAGAATACATGTTGTAAGAAAAAAAATCTTTAAGCTTAATTTTTTTCTAATATAATTTTGCAATTCGGTATCCCACCCCTCTGATTGTTTCTATATAATCTTCTTTCATTTTTCTCCTGATATTTTTTATATGTGTATCTACAATCCTTTCCTCTCCAAAATAATCAATTCCCCACACCGCATCAAGAAGCTGACCTCGCGTAAGCACCCTGCCCTGATTTAAAAGAAATTCTCTTAAAAGTTCAAATTCTTTTTGTGTAAAAGAAAGCTCCTCATTTTCCATCCAGACCTGATAGCTCTGCGGATTCAATTTCAGCTTTCTATAAGAAAAAATCTCATCTTTTTTCACGCTTTTCCCATATCTCCTCAAAACTGCTTCTATTTTTTTCAAAAGAAGTTTTATGGAAAAAGGTTTTGTCACATATTCATCAACCTTTAAATCATAGCCCTTCATCTGATACGCTTCATCATCAAGAGCGGTAAGCATAATTACCGGAATCTCTGATTCCTGACGTATCATTTCCAGCACTCCGAAGCCGTCCACTTTTGGAAGCATAACGTCCAGAAGAATCAAATCGAATTTCCTCTTTCGAAACTTTCCAATTCCTTCAATGCCATCTAACGCCTGTTCTGTCTCATATCCCTCCTCTTCCAGATAATTTCTTAAAAGTTCCTGTATATCCGGTTCATCTTCAATAATCAATATTCTTTCCATACTCTGTTCCTCCTATAAAATATAGCATAACACAGATTTATGGAGTTTACATGAAGTTTCAGGTTTTTGTTTAAAACAAAAAACAGCAGTCTTTCGACTACTGTTTTTAAATAATTATCACTTCAAAACTACATACATGTTGACATTTCCTTGAGAATTCTTTTACCTTGCGTTATGCTAGAATGCAATTCCAACTTTGCGCTCGCTTGCGGTCACCTCGCAGCTTTGCTGCTCAGTGCCTTTTGCTTCGCAAATGTCCAAGGGCAACTTTGAACTTCCTTC
>Snoopy_p2__coassemble_846_pt1 | contig 19214 bp, 14 predicted proteins | sample Snoopy_p2__metabat2_high_PE_016 | metagenome-assembled genome bin Snoopy_p2 | reverse complement strand
TATGGAATTGCAAAATCAATTTGCAACCTTCGTCCACTCAATCGACAAATTAAAATCACATTTTCTCAAACTGCCTGTTTTTCCCGGACTTTCTGTGGTAAAATATACATATTAACAAAGGATAGGGGCGGTAGTATGACGAATTTTGCTTTCTTACAGTCAGAGCCGAAATTTCATACATTTGCAGACGTTGCAGTTGCGGCGGAAAAAATTTTACCAATAGATTTAGCTTCATCTGTCATAAACTGTCGTCGGGCGATGGAGTTTGCTATAAAGTGGCTGTATTCAGTGGACAAAGCTCTTGAGAAGCCGTGGGACGATAAGCTTGTGAATTTGATGCGGACGGAAGAGTTTCGGGAAATTGTAGACGATGACTTATGGAATCGTTTGGAATTTATTCGAAAAAAAGGAAATAGTGCAGTACATACAGGAAACAGGATCACGCAGGACGAAGCAATGCTTTGTCTTGAGAATCTCTATGTTTTTATGGATTTTATTGCGTATTGTTACGGGGAAGATTATAAAGAGGGGCAATATTTCAAACCGGAACTTGTTCTGAAAAATAAAGAGGCAAATGTAATTCCGGAGCCGATTATTTCGGAAGTAGATTTGCAGGCTCTTATAAAAGAAAATGAAAAGTTAAAAGAAGAGCTTACTTTGCGACGCGAAGAGCAACATCATACTTATGTTCCGAAACCACTGGATATTTCAGAATATAAAACAAGAAAGATGTATATAGATACACTTCTTGAAGATGCAGGCTGGGTGCAGGGAGTGGATTGGCTCAACGAAGTACCGTTACAGGGAATGCCGAATAAAAGTGGAATGGGACGTGCGGATTATCTGTTGTACGGAAATGACGGCAGGGTTTTGGCTGTTGTGGAGGCAAAGAGCAGTTGTAAAGATGTGGTACAGGGAAGAAAGCAGGCACAGCTTTACGCAGATATAATTGAGAAAAAGCAGGGACGCCGTCCGGTTATCTTTTTGACAAATGGATTTGATACCAGAATTATTGACGGTTGTTATCCGGAGCGAAAAGTTTCAGAGATTTATTCCAAACGTGACCTGGAAAGATGGTTTAATCTTCAAACTATGAGAACAAGTCTTTCGACAGTTACTGTGGATAAAACCATAGCAGGCAGATACTACCAGGAGGCTGCGGTGAAGTCGGTATGTGATGCCTTTGATAAAAAGAACAGAAGAAAAGCACTTCTTGTTATGGCAACTGGTTCCGGAAAGACAAGAACGGTAATTGCCCTTTGTAAAGTTCTTTTGGAGCACGGCTGGATTAGAAATATATTGTTTCTTGCAGATAGAAACTCGCTTGTTACACAGGCAAAAAGAAGTTTTGTAAATTTACTTCCGGACTTATCTGTGACAAATTTATGTGAAGAAAAGAATAATTACAGTGCGCATGGTGTATTTTCTACATACCAGACAATGATGAACTGTATTGATTCTGTTCGAGATGAAGAGGGCAGATTGTTTACGAATGGACATTTTGACCTTATGATTTGTGATGAGGCACACCGTTCTATCTATAATAAATATAAAGAGATTTTTGACTATTTTGACGCACCTTTGGTGGGTCTTACAGCAACGCCCAAAGACGAGGTACAAAATACGTATGAAGAATTTAATCTGGAAAACGGTGTTCCAACTTACGCGTATGATCTGGATCAGGCAGTAAAGGACGGTTATTTGGTGGATTATTTATCTGTAGAAACCCGTTTAAAATTTCAGGAAGAGGGAATTGTGTACGATCAGTTGTCGAAAGAGGAGCAGTTGATATATGAGGAGACTTTTATAGATGAAAACGGACAGATGCCGGAAAGAATAGAGTCTTCCGCGCTGAATGAATGGCTTTTTAACAAAGATACCATTCGTCAGGTTCTTCATATTTTGATGACACAGGGATTAAAGGTAGATTATGGAAATAAGCTAGGGAAAACGATTATTTTTGCAAAGAGTCACAGACATGCAGAAAAAATTCTGGAAGTGTTTGGAGAGGAATATCCTGCTTATGTGGGATATGCAGGTGTGATAGATAATTATACCTCTTATGCGCAGGCTGCTATTGATGAGTTTTCCCAGTCAGAAAAATTGCCTCAAATTGCTATTTCTGTTGATATGCTGGATACCGGAATTGATATTCCGGAGATATTGAATCTAGTGTTTTTTAAGAAAGTAATGAGCAAGGCGAAGTTCTGGCAGATGATCGGAAGAGGTACAAGGCTTTGCAAAAACCTTATTGACGGCGGGGATAAAGAAAAATTTTATATTTTTGATTTTTGTAATAATTTTGCATTTTTCCGTATGAACAGAGGAACGTCTGCAGAGACGCGCCTTTCCTTGCAGGGAGCGATTTTTAATCTGGAATTTGAGATTGCATATAAATTGCAGGGAATAGAGTGTCAGACGGAGAGACTGACGAAATACAGAAATCAGCTAGTGCGGCATATGGCGGGCAAAGTAAATCAGTTAAGACGCGACAATTTTGCAGTAAGACAGCATTTGAGATATGTGGAGCGTTTTTCTGTCCCGGAAAATTATTTGGTCTTATCTTACGAAGATACTTTGGCTGTCAGGGAGGAACTGGCACATTTAATCATTCCTGATGAAGATGATGTAAAAGCTCTCCGCTTTGATGCCCTTATATATGGAATTGAGTTGGCTTCTTTGACAGGGAAAACGTATACACGGGCAAAGCGGGATTTGCGGAAAAAAGCAGAAGATCTCAGTGAGATAGCAAATATACCGGAAATTAAAGAACAGTCGGAGCTGATAAAGAAAATTTTGCATACAGATTATCTGGAACGGGGAGAAATAGACGATTTTGAAAATATTCGAAGCAAATTAAGGAATCTGATGAAGTACATACCGGAAAGTTCCAGAAGGATTTATGAGACAGATTTTTCCGAGGAAATTTTGTCTGTAGAATGGAATGAAGCAGAGTTAGAAAATGACGATTTAAAAAATTATAAGGCAAAAGCGGAATATTATGTGCGGCAGCATCAGGACAATAAGGTGATTTTAAAATTGAAGGAAAATATTCCGCTTACAGCGGATGATATGAAGGAACTGGAAAGTATTTTGTGGAGTGAAGTAGGCAGTAAAAAGGATTATGAGGAAGAATACGGTTCGAAACCGCTAGGTGTGTTTGTACGGGAAATTGTGGGACTTGATATGGGAATTGCGAAAGCTGCTTTCGCAGAATTTCTGGATGAAACAAATCTTGACAGTCGTCAGATATATTTTGTAAATCAGATTGTGGAATATATTGTTCATAATGGAATGATGACGGATTTTTCTGTACTTCAGGAAGCTCCTTTTACTGATAGGGGAAGTATTACAGAAGTGTTTACCGATGTATCCGTATGGTTGGGAATAAAGAATACCATCGATATGATAAACGCAAATGCTCTGGCTGCGTAATTTTATCCTCTTCACGCTGGACAGAATTGTCCAAAACATATATAATAATGCAGGAGTGAAAAGAACAGAGCAGCAAATGTGACACGATGCACCAGATATTTTGAACTCATACGATAACATTTATATTAGGAAAAAGAGGAAAACAAATGGCAGAATATAAAATCCTGAAAACAGAAGGAAGGGCAAAACGGGCGGAGTTCCATACAGTACATGGAACAATCCAGACTCCTGTTTTTATGAATGTGGGAACCATCGGGGCGATTAAGGGAGCAGTTTCCACAATGGACCTTTACGATATTGGAACGCAGGTGGAGCTTTCTAACACATATCACCTTCATGTGCGTCCCGGAGATAAAATTGTAAAACAGCTTGGAGGTCTTCACAAATTTATGGTCTGGGACAGACCGATACTTACAGATTCCGGCGGATTCCAGGTATTTTCCCTGTCCGGACTTCGAAAAATCAAAGAAGAAGGCGTATATTTCCGTTCTCACATTGACGGACATAAAATTTTTATGGGACCTGAGGAAAGTATGCAGATCCAGTCTAATCTTGCTTCTACAATCGCAATGGCATTTGATGAATGTCCAAGCTCTGTGGCTGACAGGGATTATGTGCAGAAATCAGTGGACAGAACTACGAGATGGCTTGCAAGATGTAAAGAAGAGATGGCTCGCTTAAACAGTCTTCCGGATACCATTAATAAAGAGCAGCTTCTTTTTGGAATTAACCAGGGAGCGATTTATGAAGATATTCGTATTGCTCATGCAGAGACAATTTCCAAAATGGATTTAGACGGATATGCAATAGGCGGTCTTGCAGTAGGAGAAACGCATGCGGAAATGTATCATATTTTAGATGAGGTTGTGCCGCATCTTCCACAGAATAAGCCGACGTATCTTATGGGTGTGGGAACTCCTGCAAATATTCTGGAGGCTGTAGAAAGAGGCGTGGACTTCTTTGACTGTGTATATCCAAGCAGAAACGGACGTCACGGACACGTTTATACAAATCATGGAAAAATGAATCTTTTTAACGCAAAGTATGAGTTGGATACAAGGCCAATTGAAGAGGGATGTCAGTGTCCTGCCTGCCGTCATTACAGCAGAGCTTATATTCGTCATCTTTTAAAAGCGAAAGAAATGCTGGGAATGCGTCTTTGTGTTCTTCATAACCTGTATTTCTATAACCACATGATGGAAGAGATCAGGGATGCCCTTGATAATGGTAATTTTGCAGAATATAAGAAAATGCGTCTTGCCGGTTTTGAGGAAGGAAAAATAAACAGCAACAGATAAAAAAGAAATGTTGGGAAAAATAGCAAAAGCACTTGAAGAAAATCAGATTTTTGTGTATGATATGTTCTAGTGCCCTGAAGAAAAGGCATAGAATCATTAAGGCAATTAGGAGGAATTAAAATGGACGCACAGAGCGGAATGGGTCTTGGAGTTACGATTATCTGGATGGTAATTCTCTTTGGAATTATGTACTTCCTGATGATTCGTCCTCAGAAAAAAGAGCAGAAGAGACTTGCAGCTATGTTAAGCGCAATGGAAGTTGGTGACAGTGTTGTTACAACAAGCGGCTTTTATGGAGTTGTCATTGACATGACAGAAGAAGACGTAATCGTAGAATTTGGTAACAACAAAAACTGCCGTATTCCGATGAGAAAACAGGCAATTGCTGAAGTTGAAAAAGCAGAGGAAGCTTCTGCATAATAAAAAGTATATTTTTTCTGCCGGCATATTTTGCCGGCAGTTTTTTTCTTGACAGCTTTGTTTTTGAACAAAAAAATACTATAGAATCCATTGTAATAGACTCATATAGTATTTCTTTGATTACTCCTATGATTACCCTCGAAGTTGAAAAGGTGCAAAAGCCTTTATTTTCGAGGGTTTCGAGCAGGGGATGAGAGAATCGAACTCCCACCAAAGGTTTTGGAGACCCCTATCATACCATTTGACCAATCCCCTATATGTTTTTACTTGTAAAATTATACATGTTAAATGTGATATTGTCAACCAGATTTTTATGAATAATAGAAAAAAATAATAAAATATCATAAAAAAATATCAGAATTTAAGAAAATATTAAAAGAAATACTTGAAAATAAAAGGCAATAAGAGGTATTATAAAATTAATAAAAGAAAAAATACAGATAAGAGGTGTTGCCATTGGGATACTGTGGAAATATGTAAAATGATTAAAGAGAAAAAGCATAATTAGGAGGGAAAAAAATGAAAAAAGTATGGAAAGCAATTTGTACTTCGTTATTTTTAGCATTGATTTGTTTATGTAGCAGCATTACTTGTTTTGCAGCAACAAAAAATAATGGAACTTTTGAGTATGAAACAAATAGTGCAAATAAAACATGTAAAATTATAGAGTACGTAGGAAAATCTTCAACAGTAAATATTCCAGATAAAATCCAAGGATATAAAGTAGTTACCCTGGGAAGAACTAGTTTTGCATACAAAGAGCTTACTAAAATAGTGATTCCTTCTACTGTAAAAACAATAGAATCAGGAGCGTTATCGGGAAATTATATAAAAGAGATAACGATTCCTAAAAGTGTAGTATCTATGGGCAACGGAGCTTTTAGAGGAAACATAGAATTACAGAAAGTAAGAATGGAAGCAGCTTTAAAAAAAATCCCGGACTATGCGTTTTATAATTGTGGGAAATTAAGAGAGCTGAATCTTTCTAACACGATAAAAGAAATTGGTGACTATGCTTTTTTCAATTGTAAAGAAGTCAGAACGGTTACCTTACCACCTTTTTTGAAAAAAATAGGTGACGGGGCATTGGGTAATTGGCATGGATTAAAAAATCTGGATTTGAGAAATTGCGAAGAGATTGGAGACGGCGCATTGGTGCGCTGCGATAATCTGCAGACTGTAAAAATGAATAAGTGTAAAAAAATAGAAGAAGGAGCTTTTTCTGGATGTAAATCATTAAAAGAAATACGTATTCCAAAAACAATTATTTCTATTGAAAGTATGGCTTTTTATGGATGCGATAATTTGAAAAAGGCGTATATATACAATCCTAGAGCAGAAATAGAAAAAGATGCTTTCTATATGTCAGAAATACTTACTCTCTATGGATATAGAAATTCTACAACAGAGAAATATGCAAAAGCGAATAATATTTCTTTTAAAGATATTAATGCAATTACATCAGTGTCTTTAAATAAAACATCCCTGGATATGATAATCGGAAATACATTTGTATTGAAAACTTTTGTGAAGCCAGATAGTGCATCTAATAAAAATGTTGTATGGACAAGTTCTGATACAAAAGTGGCTTCTGTATCTTCAAAAGGAATGGTAACGGCTAAAAGTCCTGGAACAGCAGTTGTTATAGCTAAAACTGTAAATGGAAAAACAGCAAAGTGTGTTGTGAAGGTACATATGCCAAAAAGTACGCCGATTACAAAACTTTTAAGTCAGAAAAAGGGTTGGCTAAATATACAATATCGTGCAGTGCCAAATGCAAATGGCTATCAGATACAGTACAGTACTTTTTCAAATATGAAGAATGCAAAATATGTAGCTGTAAATAATAGCAAAATTCGCAGTTACACAAGAAAAGACGTAAAAAGCGGAGCAATATATTATGTTCGTGTAAGAACATTTAATCTGGTAGACGGAGAGCGTGTTTATTCTGGATGGAGTGGCATTAAAAGCATTAAAGTTAAATAAGCGAAAAAACACCAGCAAAAATTTTGCTGGTGTTTTTTACGGAGATAGAGAGATTTGAACTCTCGCGCCGGTTGCCCGACCTACCGCATTTCGAGTGCGGACCCTTCAGCCACTTGGGTATATCTCCAGAAATAGGTTTTTTGAAGAACCGTATTCTATTATATAGTGATTAAAAGAAAAGGTCAATATCTTGACGAAAAAAGAATACTATAATATTATGATACAAAGTAATATTATATGAAATAAAACAGGAGGAAAAAATAGATGAGTGAAAAAAAAGCAGCAATTCTGGAAGCGGTAAAAAGTCTTGCCGGGAATTATAATACGGAAGAAATGCTTCTTCCAAAAGGAAAATGCAGTCTGCCAAGCCGTTCTGTTATTATAGAACTTGTTCGTGAATTAAGAGCAGTATTGTTTCCGGGATATTTCAGAATTGATACAGGAGCGTGTGCATTTCCGGAATATTATGCTGGTTCGCTTTTAAATAATTTATATGATGCATTAAAAGAACAGATTGAAATAGCAATTCTTTATCAGGGGGAGGAAAAAGAAAAGGCACAGCTTCGTGCAGAGGAAATTACAGGACAATTTGTGAAACGTCTTCCCGAGATACAGAAAATGCTTTTGAAAGATGTGCAGGCAGGATTTGATGGAGACCCTGCCGCAAAAAGTAAGGAAGAGATTATTTTTTCCTATCCGGGTTTTTATGCTATCTATGTATATAGAATTGCACATGAGCTGTATCTTGAGAAGGTTCCGTTCATTCCGCGAATCATGTCGGAATTTGCACATGGAAAAACAGGAATTGACATTAATCCGGGGGCCACAATCGGAGAATATTTTTTCATTGATCACGGAACGGGCGTTGTAATTGGTGAGACAACAAAAATTGGAAACAATGTAAAAATTTATCAGGGCGTAACGTTAGGTGCGCTTTCTACAAGAATGGGACAGCAGCTTGCAGATGTAAAACGTCATCCCACAATTGAGGATAATGTGACGATTTATTCGAATTCAACCGTTCTTGGAGGAGAGACTGTGATTGGAGAAAATACCATTATCGGAGGAAATACCTTTATTACAGAATCGATCCCTGCAAATACAAAAGTGAGTGCAAAAAGTCCGGAGCTTGTAATTAAGAAGCCGAAAGCGCAGGTGGAAGCTTCCAATGTATGGGATTACTAAAAGGAGAACTTTAAGCTCGGAAATTACAGTATTAAACATGCTTACATCTGTATGTACGCTGCTGTTTTTGGGAATTGCAATGCTTCTTGTATTCTTTTTTGTTTTTTTTCGAAGCACGAAAGATGATATGGAGTATGTTCTGGAAAATACGGGACAGCAATTTCAGGATCGTATACAGTTTATAGAAGATGGTGCAGTAACAATTCGCCATAATGTATGGCTGGAGGATTTTTTCTGGGGGGATTTTTACGATGAGGAAGCTGCAGGAGAGCAGCTTTCTTATAGTATGGAGCTTTTTTCAGACAGAAATATGGTGCAGCAGAAGATTCCTTTTGTACGCAGTGTTTATTTGTTTAATAATATTAATCAGTGTATTTATGATCATTACTATCCTGTGACCGTGTCAGAGGCGAGGCAGAAGCAGGAAGAGAGAAGCCGTTTGCAGGAGGAGTTCCGCAAAACGAAAAGGCAGTATTTGTGTTATAGTGAAAAAGAAGAGATTTTCCTGTGTTTTCGAATCTACGATGATAAGATGCGGAATATGGGAAGCTGTATTGTGGAAATATCTCCTGAGGCAATTCAGCTTCTTATGAAGGAAATTGAAGGATATGGAAATGGAACATGGGCTGTTTTGTGGGGGGAACAAAAGGAAAACCTGACGTTCTCCGGAAAACAGGAAGAGATAGAAGTTTTGAAACAGGAAACACAGGAAGAAGTGACAGATATTAGAGCAGAAGGTACCAGCTTTCTTGCTGCGTCGAAAAACTGTGGTTTTGGAATCTGGGTACTTGTTGCAGCCGGTCTCAATAATGTTTATACACTTTTAAAGCCAACTATGCTGATTTTTCTTGCGGCATTTCTTTTGATACTTGTGATTACTTCATCTTTGTCTTTTGCTGTCAGCTATCGATTCACAAAACCGTTGAAAAAAGTAATAGAAAGTCTTCGAGCCCTGGGGCAGGAGGATTTTAAAGTGCGAATGGAGGATTATCCCATTCAGGAGTTTCATGATATGAGCGTGGTGTTCAATGAAATGGCAGACAGGATTGAATATCTTATTACGCAGGTGTATGAAAAACAGCTTCTTGTAACGCAGGCTCAGGTGAAATTTCTCCAGGCACAGATTAATCCCCATTTTCAGTATAATATTCTGGCAATGCTGAGCATTCGGGCGAAAATGGCGGGAAATGAAGAGTTGTATCAATATCTGCAGGCATTTTCAAAATTGATGCAGGGAAAAATATTCCGGGGAAAAGAAATTAAAATTCCGGTATCAGCAGAGATGGAGATAGTGGATTTTTATCTTCTGCTTCAAAACGGAAGATACCAGGATAAGATTTCGTATGAAATCCGATATGGAAGTGAAGAAGTGAAGCAGGATTTGATTCCAAGGCTTTTAATAGAGCCTCTTGTAGAAAATGCTGTTTCACATGGACTGGAACCAAAAAATGGAAACGGAAAGATAGTAGTAGAAATTTTCGAGCAGGATGAAAAATTAAATATTATGGTGGCAGACGACGGCGTCGGTTTTTCAAAAGAGGAAAATGACAGGGAAGGTATGCAGAAAAAAGCAGGTCATACACATACAGCTCTTGAAAATACGAAACGTCTGCTTCATATTTTATATGGCGAGAACTATATTCTTGAAATTCAGGGAGAAAAAGATAATGGAACAACGGTACGTATCGTTCTTCCGATAGAGAGGGGAATAGAAAATGTGGAAGGTAATGGCGGCAGATGATGAAATATATATTCAGGAAGCGCTGAAAAATCTGATTTCCTGGGAAAAAATGGGGTGCGTACTTCACTCTATTTCCTCAAACGGGAAGGAACTTCTGGAGAAAATGGAGACGGAGCATCCGGACATTGTGATTACTGATATTCGAATGCCGCTTGTGGACGGAATTCAGGTATGCAAGTATATCAGTGAGAACAGTCCGGAGACACAGGTGATTATTTTAAGTGCATATTCAGAATTTGAGTATGCACGAGCAGCGCTTAGATATAATGCGTGCGAGTATGTTTTGAAGCTATCTGTTCTTGAAGAACTTCCTCAGGCGGTGGAAAAGGCCATTTTGAATCTGAAACGATATTATGAGGAAATCGAAGAAGGCGAAAAAAGCGAAGAAGGCAGAAACGAGATTGAAAATCTATATGAAAAAATGCAGAGATATATCAGCAGAAATTATTGCCGTAAAATTACGCTTGACGAAATTGCAGAGGAACTTCATGCAAACAGAAGCTATTTAAGCCGGCTTTATAAAAGTAAAAAGGGAGTGAACCTTTTTGACGATATTTTGAGACTTCGAATTGAAAAGGCGAAAGAGTATATGGAAACTTCTGATAAAAAAGTATATGAGATTTCCCGGGCTGTGGGGTTTGAGGATACTGGATACTTTTCAAGAGTGTTTAAAAAATATACAGGTATGTCGCCTAAGGAGTACAAAAATGAAAAAAAAGAAACATCGGATAAGTAAGGGAATTCAAATCTTTCTTTTTGTTATAAGCAGTATTGTTTTTTTGACAGGATGTGGAGAAGAAAAACAGGAAAAGACAGAGATAACGGTGATTCACGGATGGGGAAGCAATGAAAAGGATCATATTGCCATGCGTCAGATTTATGAGGATTTTGAAAAAGAAAATCCGGATATTGATATACATCTTGTGTCTATGCCGACCAGTAAGGATTTGATTAGAAAAGTGGGAGACCTTCTTCTTGTGGGAGAAATGCCGGATGTGATTTTTTTTGGAGGAACAGGAAATAATTCTATTTATTATTATATGCTGAAGAACCGTCTCGCAGTGGATTTTGTTCCGTATATAAAAGAAGATTTGGAGTTTTCTAAGAACATTTCTCCTTCTAACCTGGAAGCATGGACAACATTAGAAGGAAATCTTTATACAATTGCAGATACGTTATTGTTAAGCGGCGGATATTGGTATAACAAGGATATATTCCGTGAGGCAGGCATTGAAAAACTTCCGGAAAGCTGGAGTGAATTTTTGCGGGTATGCGGTCAGATTGAGGACTGGAGTTTGAAAAATGGAAAAGAGATCAGGCCTCTTCAGGTATCGGCGGAAGGGTATCTGTATCTTGTTGATCATATGTTCATAGATGCAGGAAGAAAAGAAGCAGATATTAAAAAATGGGAAAACATCGGTGAAGAGGATTTTGGAAGTATTCTGGATACGTTAAAAACCATATATCGCTATTCTTTTCCGGATAATAAAAATTACAGCTACAGAGATGAGAAGGAACTGTTTAATGAGGGAAAGCTTGCAATTTGCATTAACGGGGTGTGGGGCGCGCCTATGATTGATGAAAAGATAGACGCGGAATATGCTCTGATTCCAACAGATGGCACATATAAGATGTCCTGTGAATCAGCAGGGGTTGGATATGTAGTAGGAAAAACAGGTGATGCCAAAAGAGAGGAGGCGGGAGTGCGTTTTGTAAAATATATGGTAAGCAATAAGGTGCAGGAACGGATATTAAAGGAGACAGAGCAGGTTCCTGTAAATTCTGAAGTTTCCATAGAAAAATATAATAAGGAAATGCCTCGCTTTTTTCAGGGGACACAGCTTGTAAAAGGAGCAGATGTAAAAATAGAAACACCAGACAATCTGTGGGAAAGCAATCGAAAAAATGCGTTTCAGGAGCATATTCTGGAGCTGCTTTCGGGCCAGATAGAGGTAAATGAATTTCTGGAATTATTAAGATGATAAGGAAAAATGTCCATATTTTTATGATATGGGCATTTCTTTTTGTGTAAATATATGCAGGTGGTAAATATTTTACATATGAAATGTCAATATAATTCAGGTATAAAGAAAAATGGTCAACAATTTCCATGACGCTTGTCAATAACCTTCATTCAAAATGCACAGAAAATAAGATAAAATACAGATAAATCAGTAAAAACAAACAAATCACCCGACGAGGTTGGGGGAGAAGGAGGACAAAATGAAGAAAAGAGTAACAGGGTTGGTACTGACAGCAGCTATGGGAGTGAGTATGCTTTCCGGAGCAACCGTATTTGGAGCGGACAATGAACTGGAATTTTATCACGGATATTACCATGAAGAAAGTGAATGGCCGGCAGCAAAGGTAATGCGTGATATTTATGATGAGTTTGCAAAGGCTCATGCGGACGGACCGGTAACATTTAAACCGATTGCAGTAGAAAACAGAGATGAAATTGTAAGTGCACAGGTGGCAGGAGGATCTTTCCCGGATCTTGTAGACTGTGGTACAGCCGTTCCGCAGGCAGCTGTTTCTCAGGGGCTTGTATATGATTTAAAACCGTATATTGATGAAAACAATCTTCAGGATGCGGTTGGATTAAATTACACACAGAATGATGTGGACGGACATATTTATTCTGTGCATGATCAGATGGAAAGCCGTGGAATCTGGTATAATGCGGATGTTTTTGAAAAAGCAGGAATCAAGATTGAAGATCTGAAAGACTGGGATGCGTTTGGCGAGGCAATGGAAAAGGTTCGCGGACTTGATGATGGAACATACGGATATGCAGCAGGACAGGGTTCCGGATTTATCGTTAACGCAATTTTAGCTTCTTCAGAAGAAGGAAGAGCTATGATTGAGGCTCCTCTTACAGAAGATGCGGTAAATTCAGAAGTTTTTGCAGAAGCATTTAAAACAGCAGCTGCCCTTGATCAGGCAAATGGTTCTGAGCATACAACAGAAGATGTTGGAAATCTGATGGATGACTTTAATAAAAACGGTTCAGCAGCAGTACTTTTTAACGGAGTATGGAATGCAAGCGGTATTGACGAAAGTCTTGCAGAAGCTATTCAGCCGTCTCTGTTTCCTGGAAACATTGCAGTTTCTTCCGCAGGTGCAGGTCTTACAGTTGCAAACGGAATGAGTGAAGAAAAAACAGAGCTTGCACTGGAATTTATCAAATATATGACAAGCGAAGAAGTACAGGCAAAGATTTTTACAGGTGTACAGGCAAACCCATGTAATACAAATGTTGACCTTAACAAGCTTGCAGAGGAAAGCGGAGACGCGATTACCATGAAACTTGCAGAGGCATGCTCTATGGTAAACGATGCAGAAATCGTAGTGAAAGATATGAATTACAGCTGGGGAGCAGATGTAAAGAGCGCAATTATCAATGCATTAATGGAATGTGCTGTTTCAGGAACAGATATTGATGCAAGATTTGAACAGCTTCAGAAAGAGCTTATCGCATTAATTGCATAATAAAAAGAAAAGAGATGCGGGGGAAGAGGAAATTTCTCTTCCCCTGTTTCTTCCCGAAGAAAACAATGAGAGGAGAAAATAATGAAAAATAAGTTAAGCCGAAACAGAAAAGCCTTTATTATCGCATTTCTGGCTCCTACAATAATTGCATTTTGTATTTTTTATCTCTATCCGATTATTACCGTTTTTCTTACATCTTTCTGCAAATGGGATTATACCAATATTACAAGCCCGGAATTTTTCGGATGGAAAGAAATGTGGAATAATTACGATTACATTTTTAATATTTATCCATATTTCTGGGAGGCTCTCAGGAATTCGGCAGCATGGGCGCTTCTTGGTGTGGTAGTACAAATACCGGTTTCCACATTGATTGCCCTGGCATTTTCCAGGAAAGTAAAAGGGATTAAGACAATACGAAATATTTATATTATTCCAAATATGATTTCCTCAGCGGCGATGGGAATGATTTTCCTTCAGTTATACAGCCCGCTTTACGGGGTAGTCAATCCGCTGATACAGAATTTTAATAAGGGATTCAGTGAAAATATACTGTTGCTGAAGGGACCGGCTTTCTGGGCAATTACAGGAGCTTATATTTTCTTTACAGGAACTACAACATTAATGATTTTGGGAAATGTAATGGCTGTGCCTGAGGAAATAAGAGAAGCAGCTATGCTTGACGGCGTAAGCGGGATTAAGCAGGACTGGTATATTACCATTCCGATGATAAAAGGAACATTAAAGACCGTGTCTATTCTTGCGGCAACATCAGGTTTCCTTCTGTATAATGAGGTGTTCTTCCTGACAAAGGGTGCGGCGGGAACGTACAGTATCAGTTACGTTATCCGTGAGCTTGCCATTACAAGCCCGCGAACTCAGTTTGGAAGAGCAAATGCAGTTGCTGTCATTCAGATTCTGGCAGGTATGCTGATTATTGTAGCAGTAAATATTATTTACAGTATTTCTTTCAAAAAGAAGAGAAAAGCATAAGGAGGGATGGAAATGAATAAAAAAAGAAAGCATACTGCTGTAAAAAGTATGTCAAAAGGTACTAAGATTTTCACATACATCTGCCTTATATGGGCGCTTCTGGTTGCGCTTGTTCCCTTTGTATGGCTGATTCTTTCGAGTTTTAAGTCAGATCCTCTGGCAAGACCCGGGTTTATGCTTCCGGAATCTATCTGTCTGGATGGATATATAGCCACTTTTAAGGATTTACATGTCATGCGTTATTTTGGAAACAGCCTTCTTATTTCAGGGGTTTCTGTTGTGATCAGTATCGTGATGATTTCCATGTCTGCCTACGTGGTAGCTCGTATGGAGTTTAAGGGAAAAGGACTTGTAAACGTGCTTTTATATTCTACCATGTTTATTCCGGCGACAGCTCTTACTTATCCGGTATATAACATGATTAACAGAATGAAGCTTTATGATACAAGGAGCGCACTGATTTTAATTTATTCATGCAGCGGAATTGCGGTGAGCTTTTTCGTGATTAAAAACTATTACACAAATATTCCGAAAGAACTCGAGGAGGCTGCAAGAATTGATGGATGTGGATATATGCAGACATGGGCAAAGGTTATTTTCCCTATAGCACGTCCGGGAATTATGACAGCAGCAGTTCTTGCATTTTTAAATAACTGGAATGAATATTATTGGGCGTCTCTTGTTATGATCGACAGGAATAAACTTACAGTTCCGGCGCTTTTGTCTACATTTACGACTTCTTTCCGAACCAATTATAACGGATTGTTTTCCGCTATGGTAATTATTATTCTTCCTCCGATTATTCTCTATTGTATTTTCAGTAAATTCTTTGTAGAGGCTCTTTCCGGAGGAGCAGTAAAAGGTTAAAATAGTATTATAGAATTCATATAATAAAGGAGAATGATGAATGAATCAGGAAATAAGAGAACGTACAAAATGGTTTATGGATGCAAGATTTGGAATGTTTATTCACTGGGGACTTTATTCTATACCTGCCTGCGGCGAATGGATGATGTCTGAAAAAGAGATGACAGTAGAGGAATACAAACAATATTTTGATTTATTTGATCCGGTTGATTATAACCCAAGAGAGTGGGTTCGTCTTGCGAAAGAGGCTGGCATGAAGTACGCAGTACTCACAGCAAAACATCATGATGGATTCTGCCTGTTTGATTCGGCGCTTACAGATTATAAATGCACAAATACAAAGGCGGGCAGAGATCTTGTAAGAGAATTTGTAGATGCCTGCAGAGAAGAGGGAATCCGTGTAGGACTTTATTTTTCTATTATTGACTGGAGTCATCCGGATTTCCCGAAATACGGAGACAGACAGCATCCTATGAGAAACCGAGAAGAATATAAAGATGAAAAAATTAATTTTGACAGGTATCTTACATACATGCACGGACAGGTGAAGGAACTGGTGACAAATTACGGAAAGCTGGATCTTCTCTGGTTTGATTTTTCCTATGATGACATGTGCGGGGAAAAGTGGAAGGCAACGGAGCTGATTCAGATGGTGCGCCATTATCAGCCGGATGTTATTATTGATAATCGTCTGGAGGGATCAGGAGAGGATCATGGAAGCATAGCCACAGAAAATCCGCTGATCTACAGTGGTGATTTTGCAAGTCCGGAGCAGATTATTCCTCCTATGGGAGTGTGTGATGAAAAAGGAGAGCCGATTCCGTGGGAATTATGCGCTACAATGAATAATCACTGGGGTTACTGTAATTATGATCATTTATATAAAACACCGTCTATGCTGATCCGTAAACTTGTAGAATGTACAAGCAAAGGCGGAAACATGATTCTTAATGTGGGACCGGATGCAAAGGGGAATATTCCGAAAGAAAGTATCGCTATTTTGAAAGAGATTGGCGAATGGATGAAGAAAAACGGAGAAAGCATTTACGGATGTGGAATTTCTGAGCTTCCAAAACCGGAGTGGGGACGCTATACTCAGAAAGGTGATACAATTTATGCGCATGTTTATGAAGCGCCTCTGGGAGCACTGCCTCTTTATGGAATTGCACCGGATAAACTTGATAAAGTTTATTATACGGCAGACGGAAGTGAGATGAACAGAGGAGAGGCATGGAATACAGCACTTTATACAGATACGGCATTTGTGTCTTTTGGAGAGAATCCTGTATTTACATATCCACTTCCGGATGAAAAAGATACGGTTTTAAAAATTGTATGTAAAAAAGGGGAAAATTCATGAAAAAAGTAACAGCAGTTTTAATTGGCGCAGGTCTTAGGGGAGGATACGTGTATTCTTCCTATGCCCTGGAGCATCCTGATGAGTTTCAGGTTGTTGCGGTAGCAGAGCCGGATAAAACAAGAAGAGAAGAATTTGCCAAGAGGCATAATATAAAAGAAGAATTTCAGTTTTCTTCCTATGAGGAGCTTTTAAAAAGAGAAAAGCTGGCAGACTGCGCAATGGTGTGCACACAGGATAAAATGCACTATGAACCGGTTGTTGAAGCGCTGAAAAAGGGATATCATGTACTTTGTGAAAAACCGATGTCTACAGAGGCGGCAGAAATTATTGAAATGGGAGAAATGGCAGAGAAATATAATCGGATTTTATCCATCTGTCATGTGCTTCGGTACTCTCCATTCTTTTCAAAGTTAAAAGAGCTTACAGATTCCGGAAAAATCGGAAAAATTATGAGCATTCAGCATATAGAACAGGTGGGATTCTGGCATCACGCTCATAGCTTTGTAAGAGGAAATTGGAGAAATGCAGAAGAATCAAGTCCTATGATTTTGCAGAAATGTTGTCATGACATGGATATTCTTCAGTGGCTGGTGGGAAGTTCCTGCAAAAAAATAAGCTCTTTCGGAGAACTTACTTATTTTAAGGAAGAAAATGCTCCGTCCGGTGCAGCAAAACGCTGTATGGATGGCTGCCCGCATAGGGATGAGTGTGCGTTCTATGCGCCGAAGTTTTATCTGGAACATCCTAAAGCAGTTGATGACGGATTAATTTATGCTGTTTCAGATGATATAAAAAGAGAAGCAGTATTAGAGGCGCTGCGAACAGGGCCTTATGGAAGATGTGTATTCCATTGTGATAATACGGTTGTGGATCATCAGGTGGTGAATCTGGAGTTTGAAAATCAGGTAAATGTTTCTTTTGTAATGAGTGCTTTTACGAATCAGTGTGCAAGAGAAATACGGATTATGGGAACGAAAGGCGAAATTACAGGGAATATGGAAGCTGGGGAAATTACGATCACAGATTTCCTGGAAGGCCATGAAGAAAAAATACGTCTCCATACTCCAAAGACAGGGCACAGCGGAAGCGACATGAGAATGATGAAGGATTTTGTAAGGCTTGTGGCGCTTGAAGGAGAAAAAGAAAACCGCACAGATGCCCGTGTATCGGTAGAAAGTCACCTGATCGCACTGGCAGCAGAAAAGTCAAGAAAACTTGGAACGACAATCGATTTTAAAGAGTATAAAAAACAGCAAAAATAAGGGAGCTATGTAATTTGAAGACAGCAGAATTTTACAGAGGGATTTCTCTTCCGGAGGAAGCAATAGAACTTCTGGAGAAAGTAAAAGATACAGATGAAAAAGAGATGAAGGTGCTTTTTCAGAATAACAGAGAAGCTTTTTACAAAAATATATTAAAAAGAGAAAATCCGTGGCTCAGCTTTTTGTATTATTATTCACAGATGGCGTGTGATACATGGGAAGAATATAAAAAAAGAGGAATTTCAGAAAAAATATATTGGGATACTTTTTCTGATTTTACAATCTGGTGCCAGAACTGTAAAGAAGAGACTGGAAAATACGGACTTCGTCAGTATGAATGGTTGTTTCGCCATATTGATATGACACTTTTCCGTCTCGGCCGTCTTCAGTTTGAAGTTTTTCCGTCAGAGTGGAATCTGACATATGGGGAGTATACCGTCAAAAAAGGGGAAGATGTTATCTATGTACATATTCCCCAGGGAGCACCCCTTGCAAAAGCGGAATGTGAAAAATCTTTTAAAGAGGCATTTTCTATTTTCGGAAAAGAAAAGGCGTATATTTGTCATTCATGGCTTCTTGGTCCGGAATTGTCTGAGATTCTGGGTGAAAATTCCAATATAGGAAAATTCAGAAGTTTTTTTCATGTGGTTCTTCGGGATTATGATACAAGAGAGGCTGAAGAACGGATATTTAAAATGGTGCAGGAGAATGTTTCCGTGTATCCGGAAACGACCAGTCTTCAAAGAGCTGCAAAACAGTTCCTTATGGAAGGTGGACGTTTGGGAAATGGCGTTGGAATTTTAAAGGAGAGCTGTCTGAATTGTAGATAAAAGTAGAAAAAAATAAAAAAATCAAAAAAATAAAAAAAGGTATTGACAAAACAGGAAACATATTATATACTAATCAACGTTGAAGCGACAGAAACACGCGGGTGTAGTTCAATGGTAGAACACCAGCCTTCCAAGCTGGATACGTGGGTTCGATTCCCATCACCCGCTTTGTGCGATAGTGGCGTAGTTGGTAACGCGCGACCTTGCCAAGGTCGAGACCGCGGGTTCGAGCCCCGTCTATCGCTCTCAGGGATTCTGAGATTCCAGAATTCTTTTGCAAAATAAAATATATGCGGGTGTAGTTCAATGGTAGAACACCAGCCTTCCAAGCTGGATACGTGGGTT
>Snoopy_p2__coassemble_833_pt1 | contig 19399 bp, 18 predicted proteins | sample Snoopy_p2__metabat2_high_PE_016 | metagenome-assembled genome bin Snoopy_p2 | reverse complement strand
CTTTTGCTGCAATCTCCGTAATTGGAAGCGGAGTGTTTTCCTGTGCAATTTCAATGTCGCTTTTGAATCCCATAATTTTGTTCTCCTTTCACTTTGCAGCCGGCATAAATACAGCCGGCTATAATAGCCTTCCTTTTAGCAAAAAAGGGCAGTACCTGATAAGATTTTTCATCAAATACTGCCCAGACGGTCGGCTGAACCAGCTTCCTGAATCCCTTGTGGTTTTCTCCACTTTTTCCGTCAGTAATCAGGAAACTTTTTGTTGATAAGCAAAGTTTAGCACCTTTATCCTGGGTTGTCAAGGAGTTGATAAAAAACTATCAATTTTTTTTGTGAAAATGTGTGAAGTGTATGAGATTTATTTAAAATTTCTTGTAAAAGGTTTATAGAAATTTTATGATTTACACAGTTACTATCTGATAAATAGTATGTTAAAATAAAGAGGTATAATGAACAGGGAAATTATGAAACAAGGAGATTATCGAATGTACAGAGCGGAGTTTCTTGACATTTTAAAAACCCAGTTGTCAGGGCAGATGCACGAAGGGAAGATAGCAGCGCACCTTCGGTATTATGAGGATTACATTCAGTCAAAGGTAAGAGGCGGAACACCGGAGGAAGACGTAATCGCACAGCTTGGAGATCCCAGACTGATTGCAAAAACGCTTCTTGATACAGATACAGGGGAAGAAGTTTACGAGGAGAGCAGAAGCTATTCGGAAAGCGATACAGGAGACTATGGAAATCAGGAGGAAAAAAACTGGAAGAAAAAACTAAATCTTTCCACCTGGTATGGAAAACTGATCGTGATTGCGGCTGCGGCAGTTGTTATTTTTCTGCTGGTAAGCGTTCTTGCGGCAGTACTTCCCTTTCTAATTGTGCTTGCCGTTGTTTTGTATTTAATATCAAGATGGAGAAAACACTAAAGGGCTTTGGAAATATTCCAAAGCTCTTTTTGTACAATGTCCACAATAAATGTCTTGAGATTTTGTGAAAAATTCATGCAAAAACAACTTGTTCGTATGAGCGTACAAGTGCTACTATTTGAGTTGAAAGAAGGGGAGATAGATGACGGAGAGTGGAAAACCTAAGTATTACACCTTGATGGAACAATTGAAAAATGATATTTTATCCGGCAGAATCCAACCAGGAGACAAGCTGCCTTCAGAAAATGAACTGGTGCAGGCATATTCCCTAAGTCGTCATACAGTGCGCAAAGCGCTGGGGCTTCTGGAACAGGAAGGGTATGTGGAGGCTTTTCATGGAAAAGGTACTTTCTGTTCGGAAAATATGCGTCATACAAAAAAATCAGGAAATATTGCGGTTGTGACTACATATATATCTGATTATATTTTTCCGAGGCTGATTCAGGGTATGGATAACGTGCTGTCTGAAAGGGGATATAGTATTATTTTGAAAAATACAGGTAACAGCCGGCAGAAGGAAGCAAGATGTCTGGAAGAGCTTCTTCAGAAAGATATAGACGGGCTGATTATCGAGCCGAGCAAAAGCCAGATGTCATGCCGCCATGTAAACTTGTATGAGACTCTTGATAAGTATGAGATTCCATATGTGTTTATTCAGGGAATTTATGGGGAAATGAAGGAAAAACCTCATATTCTTATGGACGATGCAATGGGCGGTTATCTTGTGACAAAACACCTTCTTGCATTAGGTCACAGGAAAATAGCCGGATTTTTTAAGGCAGATGATATTCAGGGACTTGCAAGACATAAAGGATATGTCCGTGCTTTGCAGGAAGCTGGTCTTTCTTATGACCCGGACAGAGTTGTGTGGTTTCATACAGAGGACAGGCGAACAAAGCCTTCTATGGCAGTTTTAGAGTTTTTGCGGAAAGGAAAGATGCCGGATGGAATTGTGTGCTACAATGATCAGATTGCCGTACAGGTGACAGAGACGCTTGCTCGGCAAGGGGTAGAGATTCCAGGAGATGTTTCCGTGACGGGATACGATAATTCTCTTTACGCGCAGAGAGGAGATGGCATTACTACGATTGCTCATCCACAGGAAAAACTAGGAGAGATGGCGGCAGAGCTTCTTCTGGAAAAAATCAACCATATTCCGGAGGAAGAAAGCAAGGTGGAACGCCTGATTCAGCCGGAGCTCATTGTGAGGGGATCTACAGAAAAACGAGTAAATAAAGAAAATAAATAACATTTATATATTTTTTTAAGGAGGATTTTCACATGAAAACAGGAAGAAATTATAAGTTTTGGTTTTGTACCGGTTCACAGGATCTTTATGGAGACGAGTGCCTCAGAAAAGTAGCAGAGCATTCAAGAATCATTGTGGAGGAACTGAATAAGTCAGGTATTCTGCCATTTGAACTTGTATGGAAACCTACATTAATTACAAACGAGCTGATTCGAAAGACATTTAATGAAGCAAATGCAGATGAAGACTGTGCTGGAGTTATTACATGGATGCACACATTTTCTCCTGCTAAATCCTGGATTCTTGGCTTAAAGGAATACAGAAAACCACTTTGCCATCTTCATACACAGTTTAATGAGGAGATTCCATATGATACCATTGATATGGACTTTATGAATGAAAATCAGTCTGCACACGGCGGACGTGAATATGGACATATTGTAACACGTATGGGAATTGAAAGAAAAATTATTGTGGGACACTGGGCAGACAGAAAGGTACAGGAAAGACTTGCATCGTGGATGCGTACAGCAGTAGGCATTATGGAGAGCAGCCATATTCGTGTGTGCCGTGTTGCCGACAATATGCGTAATGTTGCCGTTACAGAAGGAGATAAAGTAGAGGCACAGATTAAATTTGGATGGGAAGTAGACGCCTATCCTGTAAACGAAGTGGCAGATTATGTAAAAGATGTGAAAAAGGGAGACATTGACACTCTGGTGGAAGAGTATTATAGTAAATATAATATTCTTCTGGAAGGACGCGATCCGGAAGAGTTTAAAAGACATGTGGCAGTTCAGGCAGGAATTGAAATTGGTTTTGAAAAATTCCTGGAGGAGAAAAATTATCAGGCAGTTGTCACACATTTTGGTGATCTTGGCTCTTTACAGCAGCTTCCTGGTCTTGCAATGCAGAGATTGATGGAAAAAGGCTATGGTTTCGGAGCAGAGGGAGACTGGAAGACTGCGGCTATGGTTCGTCTGATGAAGATTATGACAGCGGGAATAAAAGATGCGAAGGGAACTTCCTTTATGGAGGACTATACATATAACTTTGTTCCGGGAAAAGAAGGAATTCTGCAGTCTCATATGCTTGAGGTGTGTCCGACTGTTGCAGAAGGACCAATCAGCATCAAAGTCTGCCCGCTTTCTATGGGAGACAGAGAGGATCCGGCAAGACTTGTATTTACATCGAAGACAGGTCCTGCAATCGCAACTTCCCTTGTTGATCTTGGCGACCGTTTCCGTTTGATCATCAATGATGTAGATTGTAAGAAAGTAGAAAAACCGATGCCGAAGCTTCCGGTGGGAACGGCGTTCTGGACACCGCAGCCTGATCTGGCAACCGGTGCGGAAGCATGGATCCTTGCAGGCGGTGCACATCATACTGCATTTTCCTACGACCTTACTGCAGAGCAGATGGGTGATTGGGCAGCTGCTATGGGAATTGAGGCTGTATACATTGACAAAGATACAACAATTCGCAACTTTAAGAATGAACTGAGATGGAATGAAATGGCTTACAGAAAATAGGAGGTTTTACGATGAACGCAAGAGAGGCGATTTTATCAAATAAAACAGCGCTTGGTATTGAGTTTGGTTCTACAAGAATCAAGGCCGTCCTTGTAGATGAAAAAAACGAACCGATAGCATCTGGAGGACATGAGTGGGAAAACCGCTATGAAAACGGTGTCTGGACTTACAGTCTGGAAGATATCTGGGGTGGAATCCGGGATTGCTATCAGGAGCTTGTAAAAGATGTACAGAAAAAATATGATGTAGAACTTACTTCCGTAGGTGCTATGGGAATCAGCGCCATGATGCATGGATATATGCCTTTTAATAAAGAGGGAGAGCTTCTTGTTCCCTTCCGTACATGGAGAAACAATATTACAGAAGAGGCAAGCAATGCTCTTACAGAGCTTTTCAATTACAATATTCCGCAGAGATGGAGTATTGCCCATCTCTACCAGGCAATTTTGAATAAAGAAGGGCATGTAAAAGATATTGATTATATTGCAACTCTGGAAGCATATGTGCACTGGAAGCTTACCGGGGAAAAGGTTCTTGGAATCGGTGATGCAGCAGGAATGTTCCCGGTAGATTTGGAGAAAAAAGATTACAATCAGTCCATGATGGATAAGTTTGACGGCCTTGTTTCTCCATACGGATTTTCCTGGAAGCTTCGTGATATTATGCCAAAAGCTCTTGTGGCAGGAGAAAATGCAGGCTTTCTGACAGAAGAAGGTGCAAAGCTTCTTGACCCAAGCGGAAAACTGAAAGCAGGTATTCCTATGTGTCCGCCGGAAGGTGATGCAGGAACAGGTATGGTTGCAACAAACAGTGTGGCAAGACGTACTGGAAATGTTTCTGCAGGAACTTCTGTATTTGCCATGATTGTTCTGGAGAAAGAGCTTTCAAAGCCGTATAAAGAAATTGATATGGTTACAACACCTGCAGGCGACCTTGTTGCCATGGCACATTCCAATAATTGTACTTCTGATTTAAATGCATGGGTCGGAGTATTTAAGGAGTTTGCAGAAGCAATGGGTATGGAAGTAGATATGAATAAGCTTTTCGGAACACTTTATAATAAGGCGCTGGAAGGAGAACCGGACTGTGGCGGTCTTTTATCCTACTGCTATTTTTCAGGAGAGCATATGACAGGATTTGAAGAGGGACGTCCTTTATTTGTCCGTTCTCCTGAGAGCAGGTTCACACTTGCAAACTTTATGAGAACAAATCTTTATACCTGTCTTGGCGCTATGCGCGTAGGATTAAATATTCTCTTTGAAGAAGAGGGAGTAAAGGTGGATCGCCTTCTTGGACACGGAGGTCTCTTTAAGACAAAAGGAGTGGGACAGCAGATTCTTGCAGACGCAGTCAATGCACCTGTTTCTGTTATGGAAACTGCAGGAGAAGGCGGTGCGTGGGGTATTGCCCTTCTGGCATCTTATCTTGTAAATAAAGAAGAGGGCGAAACTCTTGACAGATTTCTGGATAAAAAGGTGTTTGCAGGAAACGAAGGAACATCTTTAGAGCCAAATCCGGAAGGTGTGGAAGGTTTCCAGACATTTATGGACAGATACGTAAAAGGTCTTGGAATAGAAAGAGCAGCAGTTGATTCAAAAATCTGGTAAAAAAACAGTACAAAATCGGCAAATGATATGAACGGTAATGAAATCCCTTCCGGGTTATGATTCGGAGGGGATTTTTCATTGCAATAAGAGGGAAGGGTGGGTATAATGAAACTAAGATGGAAAAGGTATTTATGGGGGAGAATGAATGATAGAACAATTAGTAGCAGAAGCAACAGAATGTGATTTTAAAGTTGCACTGGAAATTAAAAAACCGAAAAGCTGGTTGAAAAGTGTAAGTGCTTTTGCCAATGGAATAGGAGGCACGCTGTTTTTTGGAATTAATGATGACAGAGCGGCGATAGGACTGCAGGAAATACAAAAAGACGCGGAGATAATCAGCAGGTTGATTAAAGAGAGAATAACTCCATTGCCACAGTTTGTTTTAACTCCATTCCGGGAGAAGGAAAAAGACATTTTGGCATTAAAAGTAGTAGCTGGAGCAACTACACCGTATTATTATAAAGCAGATGGAGTAATGGAAGCTTATGTACGTGTGGGAAACGAGAGCGTAACTGCTCCGGATTATATAGTAAATGAACTGATTCTTAAAGGAACACATCGTTCTTTTGATGGACTTATTACAGATACGAGAAAGCAGGACTATAGTTTTACATTATTGGAAGCGACATATCGGGAGAGAACAGGGCTAAATATGGAATTGTCTGATTATGTTTCCTTTGGTTTGGCAGATAAAAATGGATTTTTAACAAACGCAGGAAAACTGTTAGCGGATCAGCATATTGTTTTTAATTCCCGTATATTTTGTACAAGATGGAATGGTATAGAACGAGGTTCGATTTTTGACGACGCGTTGGATGATAAAGAATATGAGGGGAATTTAATTTATTTGTTGAAAAACGGAAGCGAATTTATTAGAAATAACTCGAAAACCCGTTTTATAAAAGAAGCACAGTATCGTGTGGATAAACCGGATTACGCGGAGCGCGCTGTAACAGAGGCTGTTGTAAATGCACTGATTCATCGTGATTATATTGTCCTGGGAAGTGAAATACACATAGATATGTATGATGACAGAGTGGAAATTGTATCACCAGGGGGAATGTTTGAGGGAGAACCGGTACAGGAGTGCGATATTAATACGATGAGATCGGTAAGACGAAATCCTGTTATTGCCGATTTATTTCATAGAATGAAGTATATGGAACGGCGCGGAAGCGGACTTAGAAAAATAGTGAGCGAGACAGAGAAATTGCCGGGATACAGAGAAGAGTTAAAACCGGAATTTTTTTCAACTTCGTGCGATTTTAAAGTTGTTCTGAAAAACATAAACTACCACCAAGATAACCACCAAGATAACCACCAAGATAACCACCAAGATAACCACCAAGATAGAAATGTGACTTCCCAGAAAGTGACAGAGTTTTGTACAGAACCTAAATCTATAAAAGAAATCATAGAATTTTTTGGATATAAAGATAGACGAAGCTTTAATTTACGGTATATAAAACCGCTTTTGGACGAGGGAAAACTTAAAATGACAATTCCTGAAAAACCAAGAAGCCGCAATCAAAAATACATTACAGTAAAATAGACAGGAAGGAGCAGCAAAAGAAAAAATGAAAAAAACAGTAACGATTTGTTTTACAAACAATAAGGGTGGAAGCGGAAAATCTACGACCTGTTCCAATGTAGGTGCAGCAATGGCACAGGCGGGGAAAAAAGTTCTTCTCGTAGACGGAGATATGCAGTTAAATCTTTCTCTTTCCTTCTTTTCTGAGGAGGAAGTGCTGAAAATGGCAGCAGGGGAAAAGAACCTTTATCATGCTATTGGAAAACAGAGGGATTTGTCGGATTACATTGTGCATACTCCCTATGAAAATCTGGATTTAATTCCCTCATCTACGCAGATGAGTTCCATTGAATACGAACTTTTTACAAAATGGCAGAGAGAATTTATTCTGAAGAAGTGCCTTCAGAAAATCAAAGACTCCGGTGTATATGATTACATTTTGATTGATGCACCGCCCACATTAGGCGGATGGGTTATGAATATTCTCTGTGCATCAGACCAGGTGCTCGTTCCGGTTGAAGCAAGTCCCTGGGGAATGTTCGGACTTGCAAATATGTTTGACTTTCTGGGGGAAGTAAAGGAGATTGCACCGGAACTTAAGGTTCTCGGAATTGTAATCACAAAGGCAGACACAAGAAAAAATTATTTTAAACAGACATTGGAAATTCTTCATGAGATGGAGGATATTACACTTCTGGATTCTTATATAAGGGTAGACAGCGCAGTAGAATGGGCGCAGGATAACAGCCAGCCGGTTGTGGAATTTAAAAAGAGCAGCAGAAGTGCAAAGGAATATACAGCATTGGCAGAGGAGGTTATGAATCGTGTCATTAGGTAAAGCAAGTATTAAAAGAGCAGCAGGTGCAGAAAAAGCAGTTTCCGGAAAAACAGCAGGAAAAAATGTGGCGGCAGAATCTGTTATCAGCCCCATGAACGCAGAGGAAATTCAGGTGAAATTTCTTTCTGGGAAAAAGATAGATAAAAAGCCGGGAGAACCTGTGCGTATCACAGAGGATATGCCGGATTATCTCTTGTAGGAATATTGTAAATTATCGTAAGCCTCCGGAGAATCGGATAATGAAAATTTCGATTCTTCCGGGGGATTTTTTATGGATTTTTTTTCCAGAATATGCTACGCTTAATAAAAATTTACGTAAAAAAGGTGAAAAATATGAAGAAAATAACCATAAAAGAAGTGGCGGAGTTGGCTGGTGTTTCTACAGCAACAGTTTCTCACGTAATAAACAGAACAAGATACGTAAGCCCTGAGTTGATTGATAAAGTAGAGGGAATTTTAAGAGAGACAGGATACATTGATAAGGTGGCGGCAAAAAAGAAAAAATTGAAGGTTGGACATAAGTCGGTTGTTGTATGTGTTGTGCCAAATATCGAAAGCGCTATTTACAGAGATATGATATCTTCTTTAAGAAAACGGGCAAGTGAAGAAGGGTACCAGTTTTATTGCGGGATTTCCAGAGAGAATCTGAAAGAAGAACAACAGCTTTTGGATAGCGTAATCAGTGATAAACGTTTTGCAGGACTTTTTCTTGTACCTGTCAGTGAACAGGCTGCAAATTATAAAAAACTCATAGAATCTAGTCTTCCGTATGTGTGTATGGAGAGAAGAATCCGGGGAGAAAATATAGACTCTGTGGAGTTTCCGGAAAGAGATGCGATGGATAAGGGAGCGAATTATATTATTGAGTGCGGACATAAAAATATTTTATATTTGCGGGAATTATCGGAGAGATTTACAAGAGAAGAAAGAACGAGGGGATATTTAAACGCCTTTGCAAGGAATAATTTGAATGTGAATGATGTCAATATGGCAGATATTGATTTGAGGTGGGAAGAAGAAAAAATTCAGGAAATAATTGCAAAGGAAATTGGAAGAGTGATGCCTACGGCAGTCATTGCAAGTGGAAATTGGCTTACCATGCAGCTTTTAAAGACAATTCGAAATATGGGTATCCGGTGTCCGGATGAGATTTCAATTCTTGGTTTTGGCGACGAGACATGGACGGGATTGATAGATCCGCCTCTTACAACTTTAAAAAGAGATGTGCAGGGCTTGTCAGAATTGGCAGCAGAAATCCTTTTTGAGAAAATAGAATTCGGATATGTGAAAACAGAACAGCGATATGCGGAAGTAAAATTAAATGTTCAAAAATCTACAAGAATGCTGGATAACGGACCGGGAGGCGAAATGGCAGTTTCTCCGGAAAATATTGTTTTGAGTAAAGAGGAGAAAAAAATGCTGAGAAGGGGAAGGTTCCGTGTGGCTATTTCTTTTCATTATACGGGAACTGCCTGGGCAGAATTACATGAACAGGGAATACGTGATGAACTGGAACAATATGGGATTGAAGTAAGTTCTGTAATGGATGCACATTTTGACCCGGCGCTTCAAAATGTACAATTGGAAAGTCTGATGATTCAGAAGCCGGACGGAGTGATTGCAATTCCTACAGATGATAAGAAAACTTCAGAAATGTTTATGAAACTTTCCAGAGTATCAAAACTTGTCTTTATTAGCAATCTTCCAGAAGATGTGACCAAAAATCACTATGTATCATGTATTTCCGTAAATGAATGGGAGAATGGGACAAATGCCGGACGGATGTTGGGAGAATATTTTCGAAACAAAAAGCCGGGTAAGAAAATAAAAGCAGGTTTCTTAAATCATGGCGCTATTTTCTATGGCACAAGGGAAAGAGATATGGCTGCTGAGAGGATTCTTAAAGAGGAATATCCAGAAATAGAGGTTGTTACAGTTCGCAATTTTGTGCAGATTGATAATGCTTATCGCGTCTGCAGGGAAATGCTGGAGGCATATCCAGAGCTGGAAGCACTTTATGTGAGCTGGGACAGACCGGCTCTCCTTGCTATAAAGGCATTAAAAGAAATGCACAGAGAAGATATATGTGTATTTACAACAGATTTAGACAGGGAAATTGCAAAATGTATGGAGGAAGGAATTATAAAGGGAATGAGCACACAAAGACCATATGAACAGGGAAGAGCCGCAGCGCTCGCTCTTGCAAAATCTTTTGTAAGTGATATGGTTCCAAAATATGTAGGTGTACAGCCGTGCGCGGTAGAACCCGAGCAGTTAAAAAGAGCCTGGAAAGAGATTTTTCATGAGCCAATGTCCGTAAATAATTAAAAAATTACGTAAAAAATATAATAAGTAGGAAATATCGCTGAATTGGATCGCGATAAATTAGAGAAAATGCTGAAAAATATGGAACGAAAACAAATTATATTGACAAATAGTGCGAAAAATAATAAAATTTGCGTAAAGAAAAAGAAAGACAAACGCAAACAGAAATTACGTAACTTCTATTGCCAAGCAACTACAAAAATCAAATTATTACCTGAAAATGGAGGGCAACATTATGAAGAAAAAAATAACCGCACTTATTCTTACAGCAGCAATGTCATCAGCAGCGCTCACTCCTGTTGCAGTTTCAGCGAAAGATGCAGAAAAAGAGTTTTCGTTCGCATTTTGTACCAACACACTAAATAATACGTTCCAGAGCTCTATGGATGAAAAATTCAGTGAACTTTGTAAAGAAGCAGGAATTTCCTATACATGTCTTGATCCAGATTACGATTTAAATACACAGTTGAGTCAGTTATCTGATGTGGCAAACAGTGGATATGATGCTGTTTTTATAATCCCAGTTGATTCTGCCGGAATTACATCAGGTCTTGCTGAAATAAGCGAAGCAGGGATTCCTATCTTTAATGTAGATACAGCGGTAATCGAGGAAGATATAGATACTTTTGTTACACAGTTTGTAGGGACAAACGCCTTTATGGCAGGACAGCTTGTAGGAGAACAGATGGCGAAAGATTATCCGGACGGAGCAGATATTGCAATTCTTGATTTTCCTTCTAATGAAAGCTGTGTTGACCGTGTAAATGGCTTCCTGGAAGGGTTGGGAGAGAATAAAGATAAATTTAATATTGTAGCACAGCAGGATGGCGAGGCTGCTCTTGATGCGTCTCTTTCTCTTGCAGAAGATATCATTACAGCCAATCCGGATATAGCAGCATTTTTCTGTATTAATGACCCTTCTGCGCTTGGTGCAGCGGCAGCAATTAAGGCAGCCAACAAAACAGGGGAAATTGGAGTTTACAGTATTGACGCCTCTCCGGATGGAAAACAGGCTCTTTTAGATGGAGAATTTACAGCAGTGGCAGCTCAGGTTCCACTTCAGATTGCAGAGTATTCTTATGAAGCCGCTATGAAGTATTTAGATGGAGAAACGGATCTTGGGGACAAGAAGGTGTATTTGGATTCTCATCTTGTATTAGCGGATGAAGCAAAAGAAACTTTGGGAAACTGGCAGTAAAAGAAAACTGAAAAAGTGCGGCGGTGATTTTTGCCGCCGTACTTTTTCTTTAGGAGGGAAGTTTATGGGACAGACAGTTCTGGAAATGAAAGGAATCAAAAAAAGTTTTTCCGGAATATATGCACTCAGTGGAATTGATTTTTCTCTGGAACTTGGAGAAGTTCATGCTCTTCTTGGAGAAAACGGAGCCGGGAAATCTACATTGATTAAAGTGCTTGGAGGAATACATCAGCCGGACTGCGGTACGATTAAAATAAATGGAGAAGAGGTTAAGATACATAATGTGCCTGAGGCAAGGGAAAGAGGAATTGGAATTATTCATCAGGAAATTGTTCTTGTTCCGTATCTTACAGTTGCTCAGAATCTTTTTCTCGGAAGAGAAATTACAAAGGGCGGAAAAATAGATATGGAGGAAACTATTAAAAAAGCCCAGGAAATGATAAATGCGCTTGGTGTGAAACTTATGGCAGAGGAGCTTGTAGAAAATCTTACGATTGCACAGCAGCAGATGGTGGAAATTGTAAAGGCAGTATCTTTTAATGGGAAAATTATTGTAATGGATGAACCAACATCTTCTCTTTCCAATGAAGAAGTAGAGCAGCTGTTTGAAATTATCGAAAATTTAAAGAAAAAGAAGGTAAGTATTATTTATATTTCTCACCGTATGGAAGAACTGTTCCGAATTTCAGACAGGGTAACGGTAATTCGTGATGGTGCTTATGTAGGGACGAAAAGAACAGAGGAAACAAATCCAAATGAGCTGGTTGCAATGATGGTTGGACGTGATCTTCAGAACTTTTATGTAAGAGATTACAATGATCTTACAAAGGCAGCAACAGCTCTCGAAGTAAAAAGTCTTACAAATGAGGGGGTGTTCGAAAATATTTCCTTTAAAGTTCGAAAAGGGGAAATTCTCGGATTTGCAGGACTTGTAGGAGCTGGAAGAAGCGAAACAATGGAGAGTGTATTTGGAGCGCGGGAGTACCAGTCCGGAGAAGTATATTTAAATGGAGAAAAGAAAAAGTTTAAAAATCCTATGGAGGCGCTGAAAGCAGGCCTTGCTTTAGTTCCAGAGGATAGAAAAAAACAGGGGCTGATTCTTGGGAATACTGTAGCTTTTAATCTTACCCTGTCTTCTCTTCATTTTTATATGAAGGGAATTTCTATTAGCGAAAAAAAACGTTATAAAGTAATTAATGAGTTTTTTGAAAAACTGAAAATAAAAGCGGCGTCTCCGGAGATTGAAGCGGGAAGCCTTTCCGGAGGAAATCAGCAAAAGGTTGTTCTTGGAAAATGGCTTGCTACAAAACCGGAAGTTTTGATTTTAGATGAACCGACAAGAGGTGTAGATGTAAATGCAAAATACGAGATTTACCGCACAATTAATGCTCTTGCTAAAGAAGGAATCGCGATTATTATGATTTCCAGTGAACTTCCGGAAATTATCAACATGTGCGATAACGTGTGCATTATGAGAAACGGAAGATTAGTAGGGAAACTTGGAAGAGAAGAGCTGGGGCAGGAAAAAATTATGAAATATGCAGCAGGAGGAGTGGAATAATATGAATGAAAGTAAAAAGACATCTGTGAAAAATAATCCGTTTCTTGGGGTTTTTATTAATAATAAAGGAATTTTATGCGTACTTGTTCTTTTATGTGTAATTGTTACGTTTGCAACTGATAAATTCCTGACAACGAATAATATTGTATCTGTATTGAGACAGATTTCTATCAATACTTATATTGCACTTGGCATGACCTTTATTATTATTCTAGGGCATATTGATTTGTCAGTAGGTGCGATTGTGGCAATGAGCGGAACATTGACAGTTGGTTTTATTGTAAACCAGGGAATTCCTATGGGGCTTGCTATTTTGTTTGGAATTCTTTTCGGTGTAATTGCTGGTTTTGTAAGTGGTTCTGTTGTTGCACATTTCCGGGTTCCGGCATTTATTATTACAATGGCAATGATGAATATCTGCAGAGGAATTCCTTATGTATATTCAGGAGGGCAGTCTACACGAATTAATAATAAGTTTTTTGCAGAAATCGGAACAGGTTATCTTTTTAATACGATTCCGCTGCCTGTTGTGTATATGGTAATTCTTATTGTGGTTTTCAGCTTTATGTTAGGCAAAACAAAATTTGGTACATATATTTATGCTATTGGCGGAAACCGTGAGGCAGCAAGGCTTTCTGGTGTTCCTATTAAAAAAGTGGAAATTGCAGTCTTTACTCTTTCTGGATTTTTATCTGCGTTTGCAGGTCTTGTACTTTGTTCCAGAATGTATTCCGGTCAGCCATCTGTAGGAGATGGTTATGAGCTGGATGCAATTGCTGCGTGTGTTCTTGGAGGAACTTCCATGTCCGGGGGAAGAGGGCGTATCAGCGGCACAGTAATCGGAGCTATGGTAATCGGTATTATTTCCAATGGATTAAATCTGATTGGAGTCAGCTCTTATTGGCAGTTAATTGTAAAAGGTCTTATTATCGCATGTGCAGTTTTGCTTGATGCGCAGAAGGATAAGATTTCTTTCAGAAAAAAACAGCAGATAAAGTGAGGATAAGAATATGGAAATTTTCAGAAAAATGTCATTTGCAGATTCAACAGGAGATGCGATTCCTTTTTACCATAACGGGCAGTATCATATTTTTTCCCTGACACCGCCTCCGGGAACTACAGTCTATCCCGCAAGACTTCGCACAACGTGGAGTCACAGTGTTTCAGATGATCTTGTACATTGGAAAGAGCTTCCTACAGCTATTTATCCCGGAGAAGGAGATGAGCCGGATGCTTCAGGAGTATGGACTGGTTCTGTGATATATGGAGAGGGAAAATATCATGCCTTTTATACAGGGTATTGCCTTACAGCAGAATATCAGCAGACAATTTGTCATGCCACAAGTGAAGATGGGATTACCTGGACAAAGGATTCGGGAAATCCAGTGATTACCCCTATGATTGAGCTTTACGAAAAACTGGACTGGCGTGATCCTTACGTTTTTTATAATGAAGAAGATGAAAATTACTGGATTTTGATTTCTGCAAGAAAGTTGGATATGCCGGTTACAAGAAGAGGGTGTATTGTGCTTTATCGTTCGAAAGATCTTGCAAACTGGGAATATTACGGTCCGATTTATACACCAGGTCATACGAATTGCCCGGAATGCTGTGAAATGTACAAAATTGGAGAGAACTGGTATCTTTCTTATTCCAGATTTTCGGAGTTTGTTAACACAATTTATCGTGTATCGAAATCTCCTTTTGGTCCTTGGAGGAAACCGAAGAAGGACGGAATCGGAGGAAGAAGATTTTATGCTGCAAAATCAATGGAAGATGATAATGGAAGAAGATTTTATTTTGCCTGGGCACATGACAGAGCAGAGAGAAGTGACAGAGGGGAGTGGTATTGGGGTGGTACATTCTGCATACCTCATGAGGTTGTAGCAACAGAAGAGGGAGAGCTTGATGTGAAAGTACCGCAGGAATATGTTGAAGCATTCTCGAAACCGGTAAACTGGAAATACACTCCTGTTCTGGGAGTAAGTAAACAGTATGGGAATAATGCCTTCGAGCTGGATTCTGTGAGTACGTGTACGTATGGATTCCTGGAGCATGAGGAAGAAAGCTTTCTTTTTAAATGTAAGATTCTTCCAAGAGAAGTATATGACCATTTCGGGATTTTACTGAAATCCGATAAAGAAGCAAGCGGTTGTCTTCTTCTTGAGTTCGATGTTGCAATGAATCGGGTATCGCTTCTTTCTCTTCCGATGGGAGTAGACCCGTTCTGGGTACAGTCCTGTCAGGCAGTTCCGCCTGCTACAGAACCGGGACCGGATGGCATCCGTGTCTGTGAAAAGCCGTTTCTTATTAAAGAAGGCGAGTTTATAGATATTAAAATTTTTGTGGAGCATGATATGGTGGAAGTTTTTGTAGCAGAACAGATTGCTTTTACATATCGTATTTATGCAAAACCGGAATATGAGCTTGGTATTCTTGCACAAGATGCGAAAGTGGAAATATACGATGTGGAAATAATGAAATAATCAGACACCGCACAAGATTGGAATGAGAAAACGATTTTGTGCGGTGTTTTGTATCTGACAGCATATAAAAAGAGAAATACCCGGTAGGGGAGCTACCGGATATTTCGAGGGGAGTATAAATAATTAAATAAGGGGTTATGTAAAAAAAATTTTTGAAGGGTAAATTCTTTTTACAACAGTAATTATAATATAAATTGGAAAAAAAAGCAATAATATTTTGCTGAATATTCTCCTGACTTTTTGACATAATAACCAGTGTAAGGAACAAAATTATTGTATCAGGAGGGCTATTAAAATGGCAAAAAATTATGAATCTGAAAACAAAAATTTAAGAACAGCAGCAAATTCCAATAAAAATGAAATGAACGAGCAGAATTCCAGAAATGCTAAAAATGAGCAGAACAGCCGCAACTGCAATTACGGTAAAAATGCACAGGATAAAACAGAAAATTCCAAAAACAGATACTAAAACAGAGAGGAGGGCGGCGTAAAGCCGTCCTTTTTTTGACGAATCGTTTTGTACTTCGGGTTTCCACAATGTTGCCTGCATCATATAATAGATAAAAAAGGAGTTTATTATGTTCCAGGTAGAAACAATTTCAGCGAAAATGCTGGACTATTATGTGAACAGGGCAGATGCGCTTATTATAGATATGCGAGGAGAAGAGGAATACCGTGTTTCCCATGTGAAAGGAGCAGAAAATGTTTCCTATCAGAAAATAGAAGAAGGTCATATTTTTCCGAAAAACAAAATTCTTGTTCTGTATTGTGATAGGGGAGGCGCCAGTTTAAAAGCGGCAAAGCTTCTTGGGGCAAAAGGATATAGAACGCGGAGTGTAATTGGCGGATTTGCCGCATATAGAGGAAGAAATCTTGTAATTTCCCGTTAAGCGTGATAATGTAATAAGAGAAAAAACAACAGGAGAGAAAACTATATGAAATACATGTTTGCATCAGATGTACATGGCTCTGCATATTTCTGCCGAAAAATGCTGGAGGCATATAGAGAAGAAGGGGCGGAACGCCTTGTTCTTCTTGGAGATCTGCTTTATCACGGACCGAGAAATGACCTTCCAAAGGAGTATGCTCCAAAAGAAGTCATTGCCATGTTGAATGACAAAAAAGATGAGATTTATACAGTAAGAGGAAACTGCGAGGCAGAGGTGGACCAGATGGTGCTTGAGTTTCCTGTTCTGGCGGATTACTGTGTGCTTGTAATTGAGGGGAAAACTTTTTTTGCAACTCACGGACATGTGTATAACACAGACCATCTGCCGCCTCTGAAAAAAGGTGATATTTTGATCCACGGTCATACGCATGTTTTAAAAGCAGAGAATATGGGAGATTATATATGGCTGAATCCTGGCTCTGTTTCCATTCCGAAAGAAGGAAATCCGCCTACATATGCAGTTTTAGAAAATGGGCTGTTTGAAATTAAAGATTTTGACGGAAATGTTGTGAAGAGTATTCAGTTATAGGACAGGGAGGAAAAAAGAGATGGAAAAATGGGAACTGATTGCGCCTTGTCATTTTGGACTGGAAGCAGTGTTAAAAAGAGAAATACTGGATTTGGGATATGAAATCAGTAAAGTAGAGGATGGAAAAGTTACATTTCTTGCAGATGCGCAGGGGATTGCAGATGCAAATATGTTTCTTCGCACAACAGAGAGGATTCTTCTTAAAGTAGGAGAGGTAAAAGCTACCACGTTTGAGGAGCTTTTTGACAAGACAAAGGAACTTCCCTGGGAAAAGTTTATTCCCTCAGATGGAAAATTTTGGGTGGCAAAGGCAAACTCTGTAAAGAGTAAGCTGTTCAGCCCTTCAGACATACAGTCTATTATGAAAAAGGCGATTGTGGAGCGATTAAAAGGTGTATACGGCATTTCATGGTTTCCGGAGGACGGAGCAAGCTTCCCTATTCGTGTGGCGTTTATGAAGGATGTTGCCACGATTGGAATTGATACCTCTGGTGTTTCCCTCCATAAAAGGGGATACCGTCAGATGACGGTGAAAGCGCCAATCACGGAAACTCTGGCGTCTGCACTTATTATGCTGACTCCGTGGAATAAGGAAAGAATTCTTGTAGATCCATTCTGCGGAAGCGGAACTTTCCCCATAGAAGCTGCTATGATGGCTGCTGATATTGCGCCGGGCATGAATCGTTCTTTTCTTGCAGAGGACTGGAAACATCTTGTTCCAAGAAGATGCTGGTATGAGGCTCTTGAGGAGGCTCAGGACAGGGTAAATTTAAATGTGGACACGGATATTCAGGGATTTGATATTGATCCGGACGCTCTGCGGGCTGCGCGGTCAAATGCAAAAATGGCAGGAGTGGACAAGCTGATTCATTTTCAGCAAAGACCAGTAAAAGAACTGCGTCATCCAAAACCTTACGGATTTATCATTACAAACCCGCCATATGGAGAAAGACTGGAAGAAAAAGAAGCGCTTCCTGCTCTTTACAGAGAAATCGGAGAGAGTTATAATCGCCTGGACAAGTGGTCCATGTACTTGATTACTTCTTATGATAAAGCGGAGCTTGATATTGGAAAAAAAGCGGATAAAAACAGAAAAATTTATAATGGTATGTTAAAAACGTATTATTATCAATTTTTAGGACCGCGTCCGCCGAAAAGGAACAAAGGAGAGTGAGAGAGATGAAAAAAATTATTTTTGCAACAGGCAATGCAGGAAAAATGAAGGAAATTCGTGAGATTTTAAAAGATCTTGACGCAGAAGTGCTTTCCATGAAAGAGGCAGGCGTGGAAGCCGAGATTGTGGAAGATGGAAAAACATTTGAAGAAAATGCAGTTATTAAGGCAAAGACTGTGTGCAAACTGACAGGGGAAATTGCTCTGGCAGATGATTCCGGTCTGGAAATTGATTATTTGAATAAAGAACCTGGAATTTATTCTGCAAGATATATGGGAGAAGATACTTCTTACCGAATTAAAAATGCAAATCTCATTGAGCGCCTCGAAGGTGTACCAGATGAAAAACGTACCGCGCGCTTTGTATGTGCCATTGCAGCGGCTTTTCCTGACGGAACAGTAAAGACAGTAAGAGGAACGATGGAAGGGCGTATAGGCTACGAGGAAACGGGAGAAAACGGTTTTGGTTACGATCCGATTTTTTATCTTCCAGAATATGGCTGCTCCTCCGCAGAGCTTTCTATGGAAGAAAAAAATAAAATCAGTCACAGGGGAAAAGCGCTTCGCGCCATAAAGGAAGAGCTTTTATGAAGATTTTAGTTGTAAGTGATACGCATGGGAGAGACAGGGAACTGGAAACGGCTGTGGAGAGAGAAGCGCCTTTTGATAAACTGATACATTGCGGAGATGTAGAGGGAAGAGAGATTTTTATAGAGGCACTGGCGGATTGTCCCTGTTGTATTGTAGCTGGAAATAATGATTTTTTCTGTGATTTGCCAAGAGAGCAGGAAATTACCATAGGAGGTAAGAAAGCGCTTGTAACACATGGGCATTACTATGGGGTTTCTATAGATTTAAGTGGAATTGCAGATGAAGCAAGGTCAAGAGGCTGCGAGATCGCATTTTTTGGTCATACGCACAAACCGGTTGTGGCACAAAAGAATGGAGTCCTTGTGATAAATCCGGGAAGTCTGGCATATCCCCGTCAGTCAGGACGCAAATCCAGTTATGTAATTTTAAATACAGATATTCGGGGAAATATAGATGCACAAATTAAGTATCTTGATTAAAATTTAAAAGAAAACTGCAATTTACAATTGCAATAAAAGGCAAAGAAAAAACACCGGGAATAGCATCTCGGTGTTTTTGTGTGCGGAAGATGGGACTTGAACCCACACGAGCGCATTGCTCACAAGATCCTTAGTCTTGCTCGTCTGCCAGTTCCGACACTTCCGCATATCGCATTCATGGAGATATTTCTCCGCGCGATGAATATTTAATTATCCGGAATCAAAGCTCCGGATGCAGATGACAGGAGTTGAACCTGCACGTCATAGACACCAGAACCTAAATCTGGCGCGTCTGCCAATTCCGCCACATCTGCAAAAAATTAGCGGAAAGCGTTGCTTTCCGCAAAAATGAAGCATCGGGGATTCGAACCCCGGACAACTTGATTAAAAGTCAAGTGCTCTACCGACTGAGCTAATGCTCCATA
>Snoopy_p2__coassemble_567_pt1 | contig 27574 bp, 24 predicted proteins | sample Snoopy_p2__metabat2_high_PE_016 | metagenome-assembled genome bin Snoopy_p2 | reverse complement strand
CCATTTTTACTGGTGTTACAGCGATTTTATTATCATCCAACTGTCAAAGACGGGAATATGGATGTTTATGTAGAGGCTGGTGTAGCTGCCGATTTAACAGAAATTCTGGAAAATCAGGAAGCAGAGTGGTATGGTGGATTTACAGATGGAATTTTTGAGCGACTTACATACGACGGAAAGATTATGGCAGTGCCTACTAATTATGCAGCAGCCTGTGTTTATTATAATACAGAAATTTTTGAGGAGACAGGAGTAGAGGTTCCAACTACATATGATGAACTTCTGGACGCATGTAAAAAGATTCAGGAGGCGGGTTATACACCAATTTCCTGTTCTGCGGGTACTGCATGGTGTTTATCTATGGTTGCCAGTTATCTCTGTGACAGGGAGGGAGTGGATCTCCAGAAAATTGCTGATCATGAAGCAAACTGGACAGATGAAAATTGTATTGCGGCAGGAGAAAAGCTGAAAGAGCTTTCTCAGTATTTCCAGGAAACAGCGGCGGGAGATTCCAATGACCAGGCAACTGCTAATTTCTATAATGGAGAGGCGGCAATGCTTGTACAGGGCTCATGGGCTATTGCGCAAATGAATGGAAATAATCCTGATTTTGAAGAGAAATGCGGCGTATTCCAGTTTCCGGGCATTGATGGAGGAAATGATGCTAACCGTATGATTGTAAAGACAGATAATCTTCTTATGAGTGCAACAACAGAACACCAGGATGCAGTTATTGCGCTTATGAAAATGTTTACAGATGAAACAGCACAGAAGTATACAGCAGAAATTGGTGGTAAATTCCCGATTATCAAAGATATAGAAATCGACTATGAGAAAGCTCCGGCACAGTTAAAGTATGTTCAGGATATTATGGAAACAGCTACAGGAACATTTGGATTTTATAATGAATCTCTTGATTCTGTAGAAGCAGGAGATTGTTTTGATAATGCGATGGTAGATGTTTTTCTTGGTAATCAGACACCGGAAGAAGCCTTCCAGACAGTGCAGACATTTTATGAAGAAAATGTCTGGAAATAAATATAAAAATTAGGAAAAGTAACAGGCTGCTGTGAAATGAAGTAAAATTTTCACAACAGCCTGTTTTGAAGGAGACTGAAAATATGGATAAAATTTTGCGGGATAAAAAGGCAATTATAATTTTTGTTGCTCCGGCACTTGCTTTATTTGTGGCAGTTCTGATAATTCCCATGTTTCAGATGATTTATTATTCTTTATGTAATTATGCTGCTTTGACACCACCGGAGTTTATCGGATTTGAAAATTACAAAAAATTGTTTTTTAAAGACAGTACTTTTAGGATTGCTCTTAAAAACTCTATATTCTTTATGATTTTTTCTGCAATTACTCAGCAGATAGTCGGACTTCTTCTGGCAGTAATGCTTACAAATATTCCAAAAGGACGTAATGTTTTCAAAAATATTTATTATCTTCCATGTGTATTATCTTCAGCAGCACTTGGACTTTTGTGGGCGTTTATGTTTAATCCGAAAATAGGAATCAATAATCTTCTGGCAAAATTCGGAATAGAAGGACCTTTATGGCTGATGGATTCCAGCGGGTTTATTGTTCTGCCAATGTGGGTAATTGCATTTGTTTCGTTATGGCAGTATGTAGGTCAGAATATGATGCTTTATATGGCGCAGATTACAGGGATTTCAAGAGATATATATGAAGCAGCTTCCATTGATGGAGCTTCTAAAGTAAAGTCATTCAGGTACATAACTCTTCCGCTTATAAAGCCTATGGTTGTTACTTCCCTGTCCCTGAACTGTATTGGTTCCCTGAAGTTTTTTGATCTTGTGTACAATATGACACAGGGAGGCCCAAATCACAGGACAGAAGTACTTGCAACGCAGCTTTATGCAGAGGGTTTTAATTATTTTAAATATGGATATGCAAGTGCTATTTCAGTTGTACTTCTTATTTTATGCCTTGCAGTAACGCTTCTTGTTAAAAAAGTGATCAAAGTGGAAACATATGAAGGATAGGAGGGGAAAATGTGGATAATACAGCAGTTAAAACCGTAAATAAAAAAAAGAAACCGGTAAAACCAATAACAGTAATAATATACATAGGACTTATTTTTCTGGCAGTTATTTATCTGGCTCCGCTTTTATGGATGTTATGTGTATCTTTGAAGGATAATGCTGAAGTCATGAGTTCGCCGTTTTCTCTTCCGGCAGCTTTGCACTGGGAGAATTTTCAACAGGCGTGGACAATGGGAAAACTTGGAAATGCTCTTTTGAATTCGGTTATTGTATGTGGGATTACGCTTGTAGTAAGTATGTTTTTAGGGGCAATGGCTGCTTTTGCCATTGCGAGAATGAAATGGAAGTTTTCGGAGGCAGCGCATACTTTTTTTCTGATAGGAATGATGGTTCCGGTACATTGTATTTTAATTCCTTTGTTTGTGCGTTTTGCTGATCTGGGACTTACTAATACAAGAACCGGTCTTATAATACCGTATATTACATTTTCTTTGCCAATGACGATTTTTCTTCTTACAGGATTTTTTAAATCCATGCCGGGGGAATTGTTTGAGGCGGCAGCAATTGATGGATGCGGTATATACGGCTGCTTTTTTAAAATTGCACTTCCTCTTTGTAAGACAGGATTTTTTGTTTCAGGATTAATGACTTTTATTGGAAACTGGAATGAGCTTCTTTTGGCAATGGTATTTATTTCAGATCCATTGAAAAAAACTTTACCCGTAACCCTGACTTATTTTGTAGGACCATATGCCACAAATTATGTGCAGATGTTTGCTGCGATTATTATTGCGATTGCACCTACAGTAATCGTATATTGTCTGTTTAGTAATCAGATTGTAGAAGGTCTTACGACCGGAGCGGTAAAAGGATAATTTGGAAAGGAAATAGAAAGATGAACAGAGAAGAAGCAAGGAAAAAGGCAAAGAAGCTGGTTTCTCAAATGACATTAGAGGAAAAGGCAAGTCAGCTTCGTTATGATGCGCCTGCAATCAGCAGACTTGGGATTCCTGCATATAATTGGTGGAATGAGGGACTTCATGGCGTTGCAAGAGGGGGACAGGCAACTGTTTTTCCTCAGGCAATAGGGCTTGGGGCGACTTTTGATCCGGAACTTGTGGAAGAAATTGCAGATGTAACAGCAACGGAAGGCCGGGCAAAATACAATGCTCATTCAAAAAATGGAGACAGGGATATATATAAGGGTTTAACATTCTGGTCTCCTAATGTGAATATTTTTCGTGATCCCAGATGGGGAAGAGGTCATGAAACATATGGGGAAGACCCGTTTCTTACATCTTCTCTTGGCGTGGCATATGTAAGGGGACTGCAGGGCAAGGGGAAAACTATGAAGGCTGCAGCCTGTGCAAAACATTTTGCCGTACATTCCGGGCCAGAGGCAATCCGCCATGAGTTTGACGCCAGGGCAACGGACAAAGATATGGAAGAGACATATCTTCCGGCATTTGAAAAGCTTGTAAAAGAAGCGAATGTAGAGGCGGTAATGGGGGCATACAACCGGGTGAATGGAGAAGTGTGCTGCGGAAGTCCAACGCTTCAGAGAACTTTAAGAGAAGAATGGGGATTTCAGGGACATTTTGTCTCAGATTGTTGGGCGATCAGGGATTTCCACGAAAATCATATGGTTACAAATACTCCCTGGGAATCGGCGGCGTTGGCAATTAATAATGGCTGCGACCTGAATTGTGGAAACACATATCTTCATATATTAAAGGCTGTGGAAAAAGGACTTGTAACAGAAGAAACCATTACAGAATCAGCAGTCCGGCTTTTTACCACGAGGTATTTACTGGGGCTTTTTGACGGAAGTGAATATGACTCTCTTTCTTATATGGAAGTAGAATCGCCGGAACATCTTCAGTTGGCTCAGAAAGCGGCAGAGGAAAGCTTCGTTCTTTTGAAAAACAACGGAATTTTACCGCTGGATAAAAAGAAATTAAAAACAATAGGAATAATTGGACCTAATGCAGACAGCAGGAAGGCGTTAATTGGAAATTATCATGGAACTGCATCCCGATATAGAACTATTCAGGAGGGAATCCAGGATTATCTGGGAGCAGAGGTGCGTGTACTTACTTCTCTGGGCAGTGAATTGTTCAGAGACAGGACAGAACCGCTTGCTTTTACTAATGACCGTCTTACAGAGGCAAAAATTGTAGCAGAAAACAGCGATGTTGTTATTCTATGTGTCGGTCTTGATGAAACGCTTGAAGGAGAAGAAGGTGATACGGGGAATAGTTATGCTTCTGGCGATAAAGAGACTTTGCTTTTGCCGGAAGTGCAGAGACAGTTAATGGAAGTGGTTGCTGATACTGGAACACCCGTTGTTCTTTGTTTGATGGCCGGAAGTGATATAGATATGAGTTATGCAATAGAGAATTTTGATGGAATTCTGATGCTTTGGTATCCGGGAGCAGAAGGAGGAAAAGCGGCAGCTCAGATTTTATTTGGAGAAAAATCTCCTTCAGGAAAACTTCCGGTAACCTTTTACAAATCACTTGATGAACTTCCGGAATTTACAGATTATTCTATGAAGGGAAGAACATATCGTTTTATGGAAGGAGAGGCGCAGTTCCCTTTCGGATATGGGCTTACATATGGGGAAGTTGAAGTTGTTTTTGCCGAAGCGGAGAAGATAGAAGAAGGAGCTGTTGTAAAAGTTATTGTAAAGAACAGTGGTATATTTGATACAGAAGATGTAATTCAGGTATATATTAAAAATCAGGATTCGCAATATGCCGTAAAGAATCCGGAGCTGGCAGCATTTCAAAGAGTATTTTTGAAATCAGGAGAAGAAAAACATCTGAAACTTTTTGTGAAAGAAGAAGCATTTTCTGTTGTGCATGAAGATGGAAGTCGCCATTTGGAGGATAAACATTTTACATTGTATGTAGGGTGCAGCCAACCAGACAGAAGGAGTGTAGAACTTACAGGGAAAGAACCACTGAAATTGGAATTTTGCAGGAGGCAGTAAAATGGAAATTGAATTATGCTATCCTGACTGGAAAGAAAAAGCAGTAATTTTCAGTTATGACGATGGACAGATTTATGACAGACGTTTGGTAGAAATGTTGAATCACTATAAATTAAAAGGAACATTTCACTTGAACTCCGCAATGATAGGAAAGGAAGGCTTTATTTCTTCAAAAGAGGCAAAAATATTATATAAAGGGCATGAGATTGCATGTCACGGAAAATATCATCATTACCCCACACATTTGTCAGGAGACAGACTTTTGGAGGAATTTTATGAAGACAGGTTTTTTCTGGAAAAAATAACAGGTGGTTTTGTAAAGGGATGCTCTTATGCTTTTGGAGAATATAATGAAAAGGTTATAAATGTATTGGAAACTCTTGGAATTGTGTATAGTAGAACTGTGGAAGATACAGGAGATTTTCGGATACCAGAGGATTTCATGAGATGGAATCCTACATGTCATCATAATAAGGCCTTTGAAGGAGAGATTGTAGAACGGTTTCTTAATAAGCCAGAGTATCAGAAACTTCCGCTTTTATATGTGTGGGGACATAGTTTTGAATTTGAAAGAGAAGATACATGGGAAAAGATGGAAATGCTTTGCGAGAAACTTTCAGGTGACAAAAATGTATGGTATACAACAAGTATTGACTATGTGAAGTATATGAAAGCGGCAAAATCTCTTGAAATTTCCTTAGATGGAACAAAAATAGAAAATTCATGTAAAATACCTGTTTATGTGAAATTGAATGGAAAACCGCAGATTGTGTAGACAAGGAGAAAATATATGTATGTGAAAAACCCTATTCTTCCAGGTTTTTACCCGGATCCGTCCGTGTGTAAGGCAGGTAATAAATTTTATCTGGTAAATTCTACTTTTACATATTTCCCGGGAATTCCCATTTTTGAAAGTGAAAATATGGGAGAATGGCATCAGATTGGAAATGCAATAGATAAAAATTCTCATATTTCATTCGAAGGATGCGATCATTCGCAGGGGATTTATGCGCCTACTATCCGTTTTAATAAGGGGCGGTTTTATATTATTGCGACAAATGTAGGAAAAGAAGGGAATTTTATTGTCACTGCTGAAAGCCCGGAAGGACCCTGGTCTGAACCGCATTTTTTGGGAAAAGAAGCAAAAGGGATTGATCCCAGTTTGTTTTTTGATGAAGACGGAACATGTTGGTATATAGGACAGAGGGAGAATTCAAAAGGAAGCAAATATTTTGGAGATTGTGAAATCTGGATGCGGCGCCTGAATATAGAGAACTTTTCTCTGGAAGGACAGGAGTATGTTGTTTTAAATGGCTTTCAGAAAAATGCAGTGTGGCCGGAAGGTCCTCATTTATATAAAAGGGGAGGATACTATTATATTCTTCACGCTGAAGGCGGAACTGAAATTAATCATTGTGTTGTAGTTGCCAGAAGTAAAATCGTTACAGGTCCATATGAATATTGTCCAAGAAATCCAATTCTTACGCACAGACATCTTGGGAAGCAGGCGGAGATTACATGTGTAGGACATGGAGATTTTGTGGAAGGTATGTATGGAAATTGGTACATGGTAGTTTTAGGGTGTCGTCCGGAACAAGGACATACTTTAAGAGGCAGAGAAACTTTCCTGGCGAAAGTGGAATGGGAGGAAGACTGGCCTGTTATAAATCCGGGAAGAGGCATTCTGGAAAAAGAAGTTGAAATTCAGGAAAAAATGGAAAGAAAGAAGAAAGCATTGATTTTACATCAAAATTCTTCCCATGAATTTCTTGCACATGGAGTTCCTAAAACAGGAATGATTATTCGACATAAAGAAGCGGGAAGTTTTACCTTAAAAATGCAAGAAGCAACTTTAAAAGAGGGTACGTCTCCTTCTTATGCTGCAGTTCGACTTCGGGATAGCTGCTGCTATATAAGTGCAGAATTTCAGCTTGTCGGCGAAGAGAAGAACGATTGCGCGGGACTTGCAATTTTTCAGGATAATAAAAACCATATACGGTTTGAATATTACGGACAGGAGAAGAGCATACGACTTATTGTCTGCTGTAAAGAAAAAGAAGAAATCGTAAAAGAAATAAAAGATGAAGCAGAGGCGTTTAAGATATTCATAAATGGTCTTAAAGCGGATTTTTGGTGGCGGAAGGAGCGTGGCTGGACTTCGTTTGCTTCAAATGTAGATTTAAGATTTTTAAGTACAGAATCAGCCGGTGGTTTTACAGGTTGTACAGTTGGAATATATGCTTCTTCTAACGGAGAAAAAAGTCAGGGTTATGCAAGATTTGAAAAGTTTATTTATACTTAAAAAGATATATATTGTACACGTTTAGGGGCTGAGTTTCAGCCTCTTTTTTTCCCTTAATACACAAATCCCGTCTTTTATGTATCCTGTATTTACAATTTAAAGTATAATAAGTATATTGTAAATCAGAGAAAGGAAAGGTTTTGAGGGATGTATAAGATTGCAGTTTGTGACGATGAGGAAGCAGTTGCTGCTCAGGTAAAGGAGCTGATTACAGAATGGAATCCTTCTGTAGATGTTGTTTGCTTTTCGTCAGGGGAGGAGCTTCTGGAAAACTATCAGTCTTACGAAGCGGTATTTCTCGATATTGATATGGCGGGAATGAATGGCATTGAGACGGGAAAAGCAATCCGAAAGATGGATAAGGATACAAAAATTGTATACCTGACTGCATACAGAGATTATGTTTCCGGGGCTTTTGGCGTTCATGCTTTTCAGTATTTATTAAAGCCGGTAAATAAAAAAACCATATGGAATGTGCTGGAGGAGATTTTCCGATATATGAAATCTGCGGAGAAAAAAATAATCCTGGATTTTCATACAGTGGACGGAGCTCTCTGCCTTCCTGTGGAATCCATATATTTTTTTGAATATGAAAACAGAAAAATCCGGATTGTGACAGATAAGGAGCAGTATTATATGGCGGATAAAATCGGAAATGTGGCAAAGAGGATGGACGAGTTTGGTTTTTCCATGCCGCACCAGAGCTTTGTAGTCAATATGTTTCATGTGAAGAATGTGAAAAATCAACAGATTTTTCTTGATAATGGAATGGAGATTCCCCTTTCTCAGAAAAAACAGAAAATATGGAAGCAGGAGCTGATGGAATATTTATCTCGGCGTCTTGAGGGAAGAGGAGAAGTGGAATGAGTGCAGTTGCAGTTTTTTTGATGGTTCTTTCCATGCTTTTTTATACTTTCTGTGCTGTGTGGTTTCTCTGGGCTGGAGAGTTTGAGCCAAGAGGTCCAAGGTGGGTAAGGGTTCTGCTCTGGGTAGTATACGGATTTTTAAACTGGTTTGTTCCGAATATGTGGCTCAATGATACGATTACTATGATCGTGCTGTGCGCATATTATATGGCGGTGGGCTGGTTCTTTTATCACAGAAGCAGAAACTGGCTTTTGTATCAGGTGTTTTTTTACATGGCAACTTACGCAGCGCAGATTATCGGCATTTTTCTTGTGATCAGGCTCAGTCAGTGGATTGCCATGGATGCAATTGTAAGGAGTTACGGATTTCTTATTATGAAGGTTCTTCTTATTATAATTATTACAGCGGGGCTTCGTTTTCTTGTGAAGAAACGTGGTGTTTCCGACAGGAAGAATCTGAAGGTAAAAGGAATGATGCTTGTTCCAATTATCAGTTTCGCCCTTATTTTTTTATATATGGGAGCAGGAGAAATCTTTTTTGTGAGATACGGCTATGAGTGGATTATTGTGTATTGTGTTCTCCTTCTCATTATAAATGGCTGGTGTATTTATGTGTGGCATGATGTGGCTGCAAACAGGGAGTTAAAGCACCGAATCGAGCTGATGGAGCAGCAGAATGAGCTGACGCACCAGTATTATGAGGAAATGGAGAAAAATTATAATCGTTCCAGAAAGATTATCCACGATATAAGAAATCACCTTCATGCACTGGAGCAGTCGGCAAAAATGGAGGACAGCCGATATTTTGAAGATGTACATGGTATGTTAAATTCTCTTGGGCTTAAATTTTATTCGGAAAATAAAATGCTGAATATTATTTTAAACGATAAGCTGAAAAAGTTTTCGCCGGAGCAGGTGGAATGCAGCCTCGGCGGTGTCAGTCTTGATTTTGTGTCAGATATGGATATGACTACGATTTTTGCAAATCTTCTTGATAATGCAGTAGAGGCAAGAGATGGAAATCCAGGTTTTTGGGTAAAAATAAGGGGAGAGCAGATTCAGGATTTCACAGTGATTAAAATATGGAATCCTGCGTTGAAGACATATGAGCCGGGACAGTCCGGAAAAACAGGTCATGAGGGCATCGGGCTTTCCAATGTGCGTCAGGCTATGGGGCGCTATCATGGAGAACTGAAAATAGAATGCAAAGACAATATTTTTTCTGTCACCCTGGTATTTCCGGGACAGGGCAGAGAACAGGAGGAAGAATGAGGATGAAAAAAGCAGGAATTTTTACAGCAATGGCACTTATGGCGGCAGTTTTTACAGCCGGATGCGGACAGGCGAAGCTTCCGGAGGGATTTTCGGAGGCAGAGGTAAAGGCAGAGGCGGAAAAATCAATTGCGCTTTTTAATGAAAGGGATTATGAGGGAATCAGACAGATGGGCTCTGAGGAATTGAAAGCCGGTATTACGGAGGAGCAGTTTGCGACAGCCTGCGACCCGTATCTTGACAAGTGCGGTGAGTTTAAGGAAATTACAAAGACGGTTTTTGCAGGAGGATACGACAAAAATTCAGATATTGACTATGCGACAGCTGTGATGGTGGGAGAGTATGAAGATGGAAAAATCCAGTTTACGGTAAGCTTTGATGAGGATATGGAGCTGATTCAGTTTCTTATTAAATAACATACGGAAGACAAGACTTTGAGGGAGGGCTGCAGAAATGGAAAAAACAGAGAAAAAACGATTTTTGATTTATATTTTGCTCGCATATGGCGTGACGTATGTGATGGGGCTTCTTATGTGGTATGGGAATTCGAAAGGAATGGACGTAAGCGCTTTTCCCAATGCGCAGATGATGTACCCGGCAGCAGGCGTTGCTCTTGGTGTTCTTCTTACAGGAAAAGGGGATAAGACAGTTCCCAAATGGTTTTACCTGTTTTTTATTGTGCTTACAGGGGCAATGGCGGTGGTTTCTGTTCTTTCTGTTATGATGCCGGATGAGCTTGTCGTCGTGGGAGGAATGGGAGTTTCCCTGTGGAGTCTTGCCATTAATTATCTTCTGATGCTGGGAAGCGTTGTGTTCTGGATTCTTCTTCTGGCGGCAGGGAAAGAGAGAAGAAGGGCTTACGGGCTGAATGGAAATATGTGGAAGAAATCGATTCTTATGCTTCTTCTTTTTGTGGCTTTGTTTTTGGGGAGAACGGCTTTGTCCTGTGCTCTTTCCGGACAGATGGGAATTTTTACTCTTGTTTTGACAACACCTTCTACTTGGGTTATGATGGGGGTAATCCTTCTTAATTTCTTCTTGGTGGTTCCGGCTTTTTTCGGTGAGGAGTATGGATGGCGGTATTATCTGCAGCCTCTTCTTCAGAAAAAATTCGGGCTGAGAGGCGGCGTAGTGATTCTCGGAATTGTGTGGGGGCTCTGGCATCTTCCGGTCGATTTCTTTTATTACACATCACCGGAGATGGGGCTTCAGGCAGCGGTGGCACAGCAGATTACCTGTATCACGCTCGGCATCTTTTTTGCCTATATTTATATGAAGACAAAGAATATCTGGGTTCCGGTAATGGCGCATTTTTTGAATAACAACATGGCTGCCATACTGTCAGGAGGCGGTTCGGATGCCCTTGAGAATCAGGTGATTACATGGGGCAGTCTTGTTCCGGCGCTTCTCGTAAATGTACTTTTCTTTGGTATATTTATATTTGCAAAGGTTTTCCGCGAAGAAGAAACAGGAGAAACAGTAAGCGGAGAGTGAAAAATGAGAGAGATTGCAAAACGGTTTCTGGAAGATCAGAATTTTACAAAGGAAGAGTTTGAAGAGCTTTTAAAGGGCTTTGAAAATAAAGAGGAGAGAGCTGCTTTTCGGGAGAAAGCAGCTTTTCTTCGTGAGAAATATTATGGAAATAAAGTTTTTACAAGAGGGCTTATTGAATTTACCAATTACTGTAAAAACAATTGTTATTACTGCGGAATTCGAGGGGGAAATAAAAATGCAGTTCGTTACCGCCTTACAAAGGAGGAAATTCTTTCGTGCTGCAAAGAGGGATACGACCTTGGATTCCGCACTTTTGTCCTTCAGGGGGGAGAAGACCCCTGGTTTACAGATGAGCGCATGGTAGAAATTATCAGGGAAATAAAAGGAAATTATCCGGATTGTGCGCTTACCCTTTCTATTGGGGAAAAATCTTATGAAAGCTATAAGAAATTTCGGGAAGCGGGAGCAGACAGGTATCTTCTTCGCCATGAGACAGCGGATGAGATTCACTATGGAAAACTTCACCCTTCTTCTATGCGGCTTTCTGACAGAAAGAAATGTCTTTTTATGTTAAAGGAGCTGGGGTATCAGACAGGGGCAGGATTTATGGTTGGTTCTCCGGGGCAGACACTTTCCTGTCTTGCAGAAGATCTTGTGTTTTTAAAGGAGCTGAAGCCGGAGATGGTCGGAATCGGTCCTTTTATTCCCCATCATGATACGATTTTTAAGGATGAAAAGGCAGGAAGTGTGGAAATGACCCTGTATCTTTTATCGGTTGTGAGGATTCTTCTTCCCAATGTGCTTCTTCCTGCCACAACAGCCCTTGGAACAATGGATGAAAATGGAAGGGAGAAGGGGCTTCTTTGCGGAGCCAATGTGGTGATGCCTAATCTTTCTCCCTTAAGGAACAGGAAACAGTATGAGCTTTATGACAATAAAATCTGTACAGGAGATGAGGCGGCAGAGAGCCGGGAACATTTAAGAAAACGTGTGGAGAGTATCGGGCTTCGTCTTGTAGACGAGAGGGGCGATGGGGCAGAAATATGAACAGTTGCAGATTCTCCGTAAAAATGGTAATATAAAACTACCTATGAGTAAAAATATAGTTTAGGAGGAGAATCATTGAAACAGCCAATCGTATCTGTCATTATGCCTGTTTATAATGGGGAAACGTACCTCAGGCAATGTCTTGACAGTGTAGTAAACCAAACTTTAAAAGAGATAGAAATTATTTGCGTGGACGATGGCTCCAGTGACCGTTCTGTTGAAATTCTGAAAGAGTATGCGGCTAAGGATGAGCGTGTTATGGTGCTGCAGCAGGCGAATGCAGGCGCAGGAGCTGCGCGGAACAACGGGCTTTCAAAGGCGTCCGGAAAGTATCTTTCTTTTCTGGATTCCGATGATTTTTTTGAAACAGATATGCTGGAGAAGGCAGTGGAAAAGATTGCGGCAGACAGGGCGGACTTTGTGGTTTTCCGATGCGATCATTATCTGAATGATACAAATACCTTCAAAAAAGCAGCATATACGCTGAAAAAACAGACACTTCCCCCTTATATGCCTTTTAATTTCCGTCAGATTACAGACAATGTATTTAAGGCATTTGTAGGATGGGCTTGGGATAAAGTGTATGACAGAGAGTTTGTGATGAAGCACAATCTTAAGTTTCAGGAGCAGAGAACAAGCAATGACATGCTGTTTGTGTTCAGCGCCCTTGTTCTTGCAAAACGAATCACATGTCTTGATACGGTGCTTGCTCACCAGAGAAGAAATAACGGGGAATCTCTTTCAAATACAAGGGAAAAGTCATGGTTCTGCTTTTATAATGCGCTGAAAGCTCTTCGGGATGTTCTGAAAGAAAAGGGGCTTTATGAAGAACTGAAGAAGGATTTTGTGAATTATGCCGTTCATTTCAGTTTATGGAATCTGAACACGATTACCGGGGAATGTTATGAGAAGCTTTATACAAAGCTTCATGAGGAATGGTTTGAAGAACTTGAGGTTACGGGCCATGATGAGGATTACTTCTATAATAAAACGGAGTATAAGCAGCTCGCAGATATTTTAAGATATGACTTTAAGGAGTATAATACAAAGCTCTCTGTAGTCATTCCTGTTTATAATGCAGAAAAATATATTCGTCAGTGTCTCGACAGTATTCTCACAAAGCAGAAAATTGCCCTTGAGGTGATTTGTGTGGATGACTGTTCCACAGACGGAACGCCTGCTATTTTAAAAGAATATCAGGATAAATATGAGAATGTAACGGTGATTCGAAACGAGACAAACCTGTATGCGGGAACCTGCAGAAATAAAGGGCTTATGGCTGCAAAAGGACAGTATGTGCATTTTCTTGATTCCGACGATTATGTTGTGGACAATGCGTATGAAAAGTTGTACACTCTTGCAAAGGAGAACGACCTTGACTGGGTGAAGACAACCTCAGAGGGATTTGATGATGAAACAGGGGAAACAGTAGAAAATCCAAGATATTCTATGGAGAAAATGTATGAGGGCTTTTTTGGGACTCTTCTTGATTTTCAGCATTTTCCGAAGAAGTTTATGGACTATATGGCAGTTGTTCCGTGGAACGGAATTTATAAGAGACATTTTCTGCTGGAAAAAAATATCCGTTTCAACAGCCTTTTCTGTGTAAATGACAGATCCTTTTTCGTAGATACCTGCGTAAAAGGGGAACGTATGATGATTGCAAGGGAAAAAATCGTGCGTCACAGAATGAATGTAAGCGGCTCTCTTGTAATGAAGCGCGCGCAGCATTTTGACTGTCAGTTTGAGTCTTATCGTATTATGCGTCAGATATGCAATGAAAACCATGTAAATGATAAGGTGCGTTTTGAGGTTCTGGAGCATGAAATGTATGATATTTTTGTGTGGTACAGGAAGTTTCTGGAGCAGGGCGTGGAAACAGAGAAACTGAAACAGGACATGAAGAGTTTTCTTGAAGAATGTGACATTTCTTATTTTGAAAAATATGGGACAAAGAGCCGCTGGCTGAAATTCCGTAATCTGGCAGGGGTTTAAAATAAGTTTCGGGGAGAAACCCGGTTAAGGAGAAACAAATGGCGAAAGTATCAATCATTATACCAACTTATAATGTAGAAATGTATTTAGTGGAGTGTATGGAAAGCGTTGTGCGCCAGACACTGAAAGATATTGAAATTATCTGTATCAACGACGGTTCTACAGACAGCTCTCTTGATATTTTAAAGAGCTATGCAGAGAAGGATGACCGTATTATTATTGTGGATAAGAAAAACGGCGGATACGGAATTGCGATGAATATCGGGCTTGAAAAAGCAACGGGAGAGTATATCGGAATTGTGGAGCCGGACGATTACGTTCCCATTAATATGTACGAAGATCTTTATCAGATTGCAAAGGAAAATGAGCTGGATTTTGTAAAAGCAGACTTCTACCGTTTTAAACGAAACGATGAAAACGGCGATATGGAGCTTACTTATAATCATCTTTCTGATGATATTCAAAATTATAATAAAGTGTTTAATCCGTCTCAGACTCCGTCTGCTGTCAATTATATTATGAATACCTGGAGTGGTATTTATAAGAGGGAATTTCTGGAAGAATACGGCATTCGTCACAATGAGACACCGGGAGCTTCTTTCCAGGACAATGGATTTTTCTTCCAGACATTTGCGTTTGCCAAGAGAGCCATGATCATAAATAAACCATATTATATGAACAGAAGAGATAATCCCAATTCTTCTGTTCACAGCAGAGACAAGGTTTATTGTGTAAATGTAGAGTATGATTATATTCGGGAAATTCTTACAGAGCATCCACAGGTGTGGGAGCGCTTTAAGTATGTTTATTGGAGAAAGAAATATTCCAATTATGTATTCACTTTGAACCGCATCGGAAATGAATATAAAAAAGAGTATGTGGACTGTATTTCAAAAGAATTTAAAAGAGCGGAGCAGCTTGGTGAGCTGCGTCAGGATGCGTTTCCTGTAACGCAGTGGTCAGGTGTACAGTTCCTTATGAGAGATCCGGAGGGATATTACCGTTTCTGTACAGTTCCGGGAGGTGCGGCAGCAGCGGCAGAAATTGAAAAAATTAAAAATTCCAATTCCTATAAGCTGGGATTTGCTATCACAAGCATTCCGAGAAAAATAAAGAAGAAATTAAAAGCGCTGAAAAAGAAATTGAAAAAATAAAAGAATACAAATATAATTTCAGCAGCAGGAGGCGGCTATGATAAAGGTATCGGTAATCATACCTGTATACAATGCAGAAAAATATCTGGAAGAATGTCTGGACAGTCTTTTAAGACAAACATTTACAGATATGGAAATCATCTGTGTGGATGACGGTTCCACAGACAGTTCTGCAGAGATTTTAAAAAGATTTCAGGAAAAGGACAGAAGAATCCGTGTACTGTTTCAGGAAAATCAGTATGCAGGAATTGCCAGAAATAATGGAATGAAAATCGCGCAGGGCGAATACCTGCTGTTTCTTGACGCAGACGATTTTTTTGAGGATACACTTCTGGAAAAAATCTACAGTCAGGGAAAAAAGATGGGAGCAGATATTGTACTGTTTGGAGCAAAGCAGTATAATAGGAAAACGGGCTGCGTTTCGCCTGCATCATGGTATTTAAAAACAGCTGCGGTTCCGGAAGAAAATCCTTTTTCCAGAAAAACACAGGATACCGATATTTTTGCTATTACGACACCGGCACCCTGGACAAAGCTTTTCAGGAAGGAATTTATAGATTCGGAAGGAATTTTTTTCCAGGGACTTCAGAACAGCAATGATGTATATTTTACACTGACAGCGCTGGCAGCGGCAGAAAAAATTACATGCGTGGAAGAAGATCTTGTATTTTACAGAGTAGGGGCGGAAGAAAGCCTTCAGGGAAGCAAGAAGTTTTCTCCTGTATGTTTTCTGGAAGCGTATTGCGCTGTGTATGAGGAGCTGAACCGGAGAGGGATTTACGAAGAAGTGGAAGAAGGATTTTTAAATGTGTTTCTTTCAGGATGCGCCCATAATCTCCGCACAGTGACAGAATGGGATATAAGAAGATACATCTGCCAGCGTATGAATGAGCCGGAATTTATGAAAACAGGGCTTATGGAGAGGAAGGCGGAATACTTCCGCAAACCGGAAGACTTTATTTTTGTAAAAGGGCTTTTAAATGCGGCAGACTGGGAGAAACATCACCGGAAAAACCTTCTGCCTACAGAAGTGGAGACGGTTCAGAAAGCAGAGTCAGAGAATCCGAAGGTATCGGTTATTATTCCTGTTTATAATGTGGAGAAATATATAAGAGAATGTCTTGATTCCATTGTGGGGCAGACTCTTAAAGACATCGAGATTATCTGTGTAAACGATGGTTCTGCAGACAGTTCTCTGGAAATTTTAAAGGAATACGGGGAGCGGGATAAAAGAATCACAATTATTTCTCAGGAAAACAGAGGGATTTCAAGTGCGAGAAATCACGGAGCAGAGAAAGCTTCCGGTGAATATTTTTACTTCATGGACGGAGACGATATTCTGGAAAAAGAGGCTCTTTTCAAGCTGTATTCGCTTGCATCAGAGAAAGCTCTTGATGTGGTTTACTTTGATGGAGAAAGCTTTTTTGAGACAGAAGAACTGAGAGAAGAAAAGAAGAATTATATTGCGTATTATGAAAGAACAGGCGATTATTCCCGTGTAATGACAGGGGCGGAAATGCTTCATGAGATGCTCCTTATGAATGAATATCGCTCTTCTCTTTGCCTTCAGTTTATAAATGCGTCTTACTATAAAAAAGAAAAGCTTTCTTTTGCAGAAGGAATCATAGGTGAGGATAATATCTTTACTTTTCAGTGTATTATGCCTGCCAGCCGGGTATACCATATGAAAGACAGATTTTTCCACAGAAGAGTCCGCGGAAATTCTGTTATAACATCTTCCTGGAAATTTGAGCAGATATATGGGATGTTCGAGGGGTATCTTTCTGTGGAAGAGAGATTTCGGGAATTTCCTTCCGGAAGAGAAGACATATCTGTTCTTATGGAACAGAGACTTCGTATGGCGAGAAAGCTTTATCATAATCTGGAACCGGAATACAAGCTTTGTTATGAAGCGATGGAGCCGGAAAAAAAGATATATTTTACAATGCTGGTGAAAGATTATGAGCAGGTTTGCAAAAAAGAACAGGATCTGATGGTGAAATATAAGCAGGTCTGTCGTGACAAAACGGAGAGAGGCGAGGAAATCCATACTCTCCGTCGGGAAAAACAGGAGCGAGGGATAGAGATCAGAACTCTCCGCCGGGAAAAGCAGGAGCGGGGTCTGGAGATTCGTCGTCAGGCTCAGGAAATAAAAGAACTGGAGAAGCAGAAAAAATCTCTGGAAAAAGAAAAAGCGGGACTTGAGAGAACGGTTGCTTCTATCAGGGCATCCTTTTCCTACCGGCTTGGAAGAGCGCTTACAAAACCGTTCCGCTGGATAAAGAGCAGGCTGAAAGCTTAACAAGATAAAGGATAAGTGTGAGAAAATGAAAAGAGTGATTACTTATGGCACATTTGATTTGCTTCATTACGGGCATATTAATCTTCTGCGCCGTGCAAAGCAGCTTGGTGATTACCTCATAGTGGCGCTCTCTACAGATGAGTTTAACTGGAGTGAGAAGCAGAAGAAATGTTATTTTTCCTATGAGGAGAGAAAACAGCTTCTGGAGGCAATCCGTTATGTGGATCTTGTGATTCCGGAGGAAGGCTGGGAGCAGAAGCGTACAGATGTGAAGGAGTATCATGTAGATACCTTTGTTATGGGAGACGACTGGAAGGGGAAGTTTGATTTTCTGGAAGAAGAGGGCTGCGAGGTGGTATATCTGCCCAGAACTCCGGAGATTTCAACAACACAGATAAAAAGTGATTTAAACAGAAAAACAGGAGCAGAGCAAGAATCATGAATCGTTTTAAGAGTGATTTTAAAAAGTATTTTGCCTATGCAAAATTTTCAGCAAGGTCAGATTTGAAGTCTGAGGTTGCCAGTTCTTACCTGAACTGGCTGTGGTGGATTCTGGACCCCATGCTTTTTATGTTGGTCTACACCTTTATTGCCCAGATTGTATTTCGAAGTAATGTGCAGTATTTTCCTATTTTTGTATTTGTAGGTCTGACACTTTGGGATTTCTTTAATAAGACAGTACAGGGCAGTGTAAAAATGGTGCGAAATAACAGCGCCATTGTATCGAAGGTTTATATTCCGAAATTTATTCTGATTCTTCAGAGAATGATGGTAAACGGATTTAAGATGCTTGTTTCCTTTTCTCTGATTGTAGTCATGATGATTATTTTTCGGGTTCCTGTTACATTTAAAGTATTCTATATGATTCCGATTATGATCGTTCTCGGGCTGTTTACCTTTGGGTTAAGCTGTATTGTGCTTCATTTTGGCGTTTTTGTAGACGATCTTTACAATGTGACCATCGTGATCCTTCGATTGATGTTTTATATGTCCGGTATTTTTTATTCTATCGGAGACAGACTGGAGGGTCCTTTAAAAAGCATTCTTCTGTACTGCAATCCTGTTTCCATGCTGATTGAGTCTGCAAGAATGTGCGTTTTATATTCTTCCACGCCGTACAGGAAGCTGATTGTTCTGTGGGGTGTGATTTCAGTGATTCTGTGCATCATTGGTGTGCGGACAATTTACAAATATGAAAACAGTTATGTAAAGGTGATGTAATTATGGAACGGGAAATTGCATTAGAGATAAAGGATCTTCATATCAGTTATAAGTGTCTGAAGTCTTTTTCCATTAAGAAAAGTCTGCTTCGTATGAAAAAAGCAGATGCAAAAGTATATGAGGCAGTGAGAGGAGTAAGCTTCGCTGTGCCGAAGGGAGAAATCCTTGGAATCGTAGGAAAGAACGGAAGCGGAAAATCTACTATGCTCCGTGCTATCGCAGGAATTTTCTCTCCTGACAGCGGAACAATCGATTTGAAAGGAAATTCGGTTTCCCTTCTGTCTATCGGCGTAGGTTTTCAGCCTAAACTTACGGGAAGAGAAAATATTGTTCTTTCCGGTATGCTTCTTGGTTTCTCTGAGGAGCAGGTCCGCGAAAAAATGGACGAAATTATAGAGTTTGCAAACCTTGGAGACTTTATTGATATGCCGGTAAAAACATATTCGAGTGGTATGCATTCCAAGCTGGCATTTTCCATCACTGCCATTCTTGAGGCTGATATTATGCTGATAGATGAGGTGCTGAGTGTAGGAGATGCCAAATTCAAGAAGAAAAGTTACAATAAAATGAAAGAGCTGATTTCCAATGAAGACAGAACAGTTCTCATTGTTTCTCATAGTTCGGAAACACTGCAGGAGCTTTGTACAAGCGTTCTCTGGCTTCATGAGGGAGAAATGAAGATGATCGGAAAACCGGAGGAAGTCCTTCCGGCTTACGATAAGTTTATGAGCTGAAAAATATGAGATTAAGTGTGATTATTCCTGTTCACAATGCGGAGGAGTATCTGGGAGAATGTCTGGACAGCGTTCTGGGGCAGAGTGTACATGACCTTGAGGTTATCTGTGTAGACGATGCTTCCACAGATGCTTCTGCAGCGGTGATTGAGGATTATTGTAAAAAAGACAGTCGTGTACGGCTGATTAAAAATGAAAAGAACCTTTATGCGGGAAGCTGCCGAAATATAGGAATTGAAGCTGCAAAAGGAGAGTATATTCATTTTCTGGACGCAGATGATAAGGTGGAAAGATCTGCATACGAGAGATATTGGGAGCTTGTGCGCCTGTTTGACCCGGATATAATAAAAGGGCGGGGGATTTGCTTTGATAATGGGACAGGAGAGCTTTGTGATACGCCTCCTCTTTTGAGCCTTCGTGAAGTGGCAGTGGAGGATATTGAGAAGCCGTTCTCTTTCTGGGAAAATCCGGAAATTCTTTCTCATGTCAGTGTCGTTCCCTGGAACGGAATTTACAGAAGAAGCCTTTTGATGGACAAAAATATCCGATTTAATCAGCTTGTCTGTGTGAATGACCGTTCTTTCTTTAATGAGGTGACAGTTGCGGCAGATACGATTCTGATTACAAATCAGCCTATTGTAAGATATCGTATTAACAACAGCGCTTCTTTGATGGGGCGCAGAGCAAGGAACTTTTCCTGCCAGTTTGCTTCCTATGAGATTGTAAAGGAGCAGTGTGAGAAATATAAGCTTTCGGCGGAGGCAAAGAGGATTGTTCTGGACCGTGAGCTTGCGGATGTATTTCTTTGGTACAGAAGATACCGTCAGATACCGGAGATTCAGGAAGAGATAGAAAGAGAGACAGAGGAATTTGCCGAAAAGCTTGACCTTGCGCCTTTTGGAAGCAGGGTATCGAAGCTTCGCTGGTATGCCACATATCTTATGGTTTCCGGGAAAGAGCCTTTTTATAAAAAGGCAGGGCGCAAGGTGAAATATACTTTGAAGAAATTCATAAAATAAGTTATTTTTTGGGAACTCCGCCTTTTGGGTGGAGTTTTTTTTGTGTTACAACGTAAAGTTTCTGGAAATATTTTGGCTTTCCATCGCAGATATTTACAAGGTGAAGCATTTTTTTTCGTGAGCTGTACAGAAACAGCATTCTGTAAATATAATCGTTTAACAGGGTGGAGAGGTATGGATTTTCTTTCCAGTGGGGATAATATTTTTCCAGATAATCAAAGGAGCTGTTAATGAGCCTGCATTTTAACTCTTTTTTTCCTTTTTCGTAGTTTGTAATAATCTGGCGGAAACGGAACAGAAAATGTTTTACGGTGATGTATTCCAGTTCCTTTTCGTAAAGAGAAAGGAATCCCTGCTCTTTCAGTGTTTTTCTCAGAAAGTCGGAAGCTTTGAAAATGTCGGTCGTTCCTTCTGTAAGGCCGCTTAAAAATCCAATGCGTTTTCTGTAGGTGTAGAGCGGTTTTTTAACATATCCAATAGAAGATGCCTTTGTCATGAGAAGGAAGGCGACAGGAAGATCTTCAAAACGGATTCCTTCCGGAAAGAAAAGACCTTCAAAAAGGCTTCGTTTTATCAGTTTGTCCCAGGGATAGGGAGAAAAAAGGGCAAGTTGTTCCGGGTGCTCTTTTACAGAAAAATTTTGTGTTTTACATGGGCAGGCGCTTACAGAAGATTCGCCTGTTTTCTGGTTTTCTTCATAATGAGAAAAGAGGACCAGGTCATTTTCGTCCTGTTCTGCTTTTTTTATGAGTATGGAACAGGCGTCCGGCGCTATAAAATCGTCGCTGTCAATGAACCACACATATTTTCCGGATGCTTTGGAAAATCCGTAATTTCTGGCGTGGCTGACACCTCGGTTTTCGGTTGTAAAGATTTTTATTTTTTCAGGAAAGCGAGACTGAAAGTCTTTTAAAATTTCCGGGCTTCTGTCTGTGCTTCCGTCGTTTACGGCGATGATTTCCATACACTCAAAATTCTGGGATACGAGACTTTCAAGGCAGGGTTTTAAGTAGTTTTCTACATTATATACGGGAAGGATAAGGCTGAGTTTACAGTTTTCCATAGAGATTCCTCTTTTCCTGGTAATGGTATGATATTTAGGTTGAAAAATGCCTGATGAATTGTTTCGCATTTCGTGCTCCCACAATTCTGCTTGCATTATAATATAATAGTATCAGGAGAAAAAGAACTTGGCAAGGCGAAAAATATGTGTCGAAAGTGTGGAAAATTATAAAAATGCGGGAAAAACTGGACGGACTCATATAGAATACGGTATAATAGACAGGTTAAAGGGAAATCCGATAAATATGATTATATAAAAAATAAGAGGTGGACCTGTGAGCAGAAGAGAAGATTATAAAAGATTTATTGTATTTTGTCTGGCAAGTCTTGTAATTATTGCGCAGGCAGCCGCATTTGCTTATGTGTGGTATGATTATTACAGAGGACTGATCGAAGAGCCATTCTGGAGAAAGGGTAACTGGGCGCTGATTGCCATTTATGCCTTGATCAACACATTGTTTTCCAAGTTGTACGGCGGTCTTAAAGTTGGGTATTTAAAGAAGATAGATGTCTTTTATTCCCTGACGCTGGCTACAATCTGCACAAATGTTGTAGCATACTTTCAGATTACACTGATCAATCGCTGGTTTTTAAATGTGGGTCCTATGATTGAAATGACCTTTGTGCAGATTCTGATGATTATTCTGTGGATTTTCGGATCGCGGTTCATTTATTCCAGGCTGTACAGAGCGAGAAAGCTTCTTGTGATTTACGGTGACAGAGATCCCGGAGATTTGATTCATAAAATGAACTCCAGAAGCGATAAGTACAACATCAGCGGAAAGGTTCATATAAGCTTCGGAGAAGAAAGAATCCATAAGATGATGAATGAATACGAAGGTGTCATTATATGGGATTTGCCTTCTTCCATACGAAACAGGTATCTGAAATACTGTTTTGATAATTCCATCAGATGCTATATGAGTCCGAAAATTTCCGATATTATTTTAATCGGAACAACGAGGATCCACCTTTTTGATACCCCTCTTCTTATGTCCAGAAACCACGGACTTTCTGTGGAAGAGCGGGCCGGAAAGAGAATTCTTGATATTATTGTTTCCGGGCTTGGTATTTTAATTACTTCACCGATTATGCTGATTATTGCCATTTGTGTAAAAGCGTATGACAGAGGTCCTGTTTTTTATTATCAGGACAGGCTCACTTATAAGGGAAAAGAATTTAAAATCTGCAAATTCCGCAGTATGTGTGTAGATTCCGAAAAACAGGGAGCGCGCCTTGCGTCAAAACATGATTCCCGCATCACTCCTGTTGGAAGAGTGCTTCGAAATCTTCACCTTGATGAGCTTCCTCAGCTTTTTAATGTATTCAAGGGAGATATGTCTCTTGTGGGACCGCGGCCGGAACGGCGTGTGATCATGGATGAATATGAAAAGGAGATTCCGGAATTTCATTATCGTCTGAAAGTAAAGGCAGGTCTTACAGGATACGCGCAGGTTTATGGAAAATATAATACTACGCCTTATGATAAATTGAAGCTTGACCTTTTCTATATTGAAAATTACTCGCTTCTTCTTGACATAAAGCTTCTGTTTATGACGGTAAAGATTTTCTTCCAGAAAGAGGTTTCGGAAGGCGTGGAGGATACGCAGGTAAATGCATTGAAGGATTCCGGAGAAAAAGTTTCGGAAGAAAAACGGAGTTGAAAATGGGAACAGAGTTAAGAGATTTGCAGCTTGTAGAGCTTGATATATTAAAGGAATTTCTGAGAATTTGTAAGAAATATGATCTTCGGTATTATGCCCTCGGAGGAACACTTCTGGGGGCTGTGCGCCATAAGGGATTTATTCCCTGGGACGATGATGTGGATATTGGAATGCCACGGCCTGACTTTATCCGCTTTGGGGAAATCGCAAAAAAAGAATTTCCCCAATATATCCGTTTCTGCACCTATCAGGAAACGCCGGGATACCGGTATTATGTGCCGCGTCTCACAGACAGACGTGTAAAGGTGATTGACAGTTCTGCGGCAGTAGAGCAGGAAAAAGAAGCGTGGATCGATATTTTTCCGCTTGACGGAATGCCGGGAAACAAATGGAAGAGGAAACTTCATTGTTTTCGTCTTTTAGTTGCCAGGGCGAGAGTGAATTATTCTATGTTTTCCACAAATATAGATTTGAAGAAAAAGAACCGCCCTTTTGTGGAACGGGCAATGATTGCTGTGGGAAAAGTTCTTCCTGTGGAAAAGATTTTCCGGACAGAAAAAGAATTTCGCCGTCTTGACAGACTGATGCAGAAATACCCGTATGATACGTCAGAATATCTTATAAATTTTATGGGCATTCATAAGTTAAAAGAAATGTTTCATAAAAAGTATTATGGCGAAGGTGCGGATTATCTTTTTGAAGATGTGGTTCTCCGGGGACCGGCAGATTATGAGACCGTGCTGACCCAGATGTATGGAGATTACAGAAATCCTCCATCAAAAGATGAGATGAACCACCACAATACAAGAATAAAAGAAGGGGAGAGCTGATGGAAGAATATTCTGTTCTGATGTCTGTTTATCAAAAGGAAAATCCTGTTTTTTTCCGAAGCAGCATAGAGAGTATGATGAAGCAGAGGCTTCCCTTCTCTGATTTTGTGCTGGTGTGTGACGGACCTCTTGGAAGGGAACTCGAGAAAGTGATTCAGTGGGCAGAGGAAAGTCTAAAAGACCGTTTTCAGTGTGTGCGTCTTCCGGAAAACAGGGGGCTTGGAAAGGCGCTGGCAGAAGGGATTACGCACTGTAAATATGATATTGTAGCGCGTATGGACAGTGATGATCTGAGCAGACCGGAGCGCTGCCTTCTTCAGATGGAGGCAATGGAAACAGGCGGCTACGATATTGTAGGCTGCGCTCTTGAGGAATTTAAGGAAATACCCGGAGATACAGGAAATATCCGGCGCTCTCCGGAGCATCAGGAGGAAATCCGCGTTTATGCAGGGAAACGAAATCCGTTTAATCATCCCTGTGTAATGTACAGAAAAAGTGCTGTGCTGAAAGCGGGAAATTATGTGGATTTCCCCGGGTTTGAGGATTACTGCCTGTGGATAAGAATGCTTCAAAAAGGTGCAAAAGCATATAATCTTCAGCAGGTGCTTCTCGATATGCGCTCAGGTGAGGGAATGTATGACAGGAGAGGCGGCATTTCTTATATTAAATCCGTACTGCGTTTTCAGAAGTATTTAAAATGTGAAGGAATCATTGGAACAGGCACGTTTTTGAAGAACTGTGCGGTGCGTACAATAGTTGGGATAATTCCGGGAAATCTCAGAAAAGAATTTTACCGGATTTTTTTAAGAAAGAAACAGTGATATGGGAAAAATAAAAAAAACAGTAAAAAAACTTGTAAATCTTACTCCTGGTATTAAGGAAGCGTCTGTTTGTATTTATCATAAGTACAGTCAGCTCCGCTACAGGAAATATGCGAAAAAATATCCGGTGGACGCGCATACGGTTATGTTTGAGTCTTATATGGGAAGGAAATATTCCTGCAGTCCGCGCTCTATGTTTGAGGCAATGTGCGAGGACAGCCGGTACAGAGATTATAAGAAGGTGTGGGCATTTACAGACCCGGAAAAGCACAGGTATCTGGAGAAATATCCCAATACGATTCTTGTAAAATACCGCTCTGAAGATTATTACAGGTATTATGCCAGTGCCGGTATGTGGATTACAAATTATCTTCTGGATTATGGAATTGAAAAACGTCCGGGGCAGATTTATGTTCAGACATGGCATGGAACGCCTCTGAAAAAAATAGGGTGTGATGTGCCTCGCCTTGAACTTTCCAAAAAAGAACGGGAAAGAACTTGCCGGGAATATCAGAGGGAAGGGCAGATGATTGACTTTATGCCGTCGCCCTCGCCTTTTTATACGGAAAAGGTAAAAAGTGCCTTTTGTCTTGGTCCGCAGGCCAGGGTATTGGAGTTTGGCTATCCGAGAAACGATGACCTGTTCCGGTATACTGAGGAGAAGTGCGAAAAGATTAAAAAAGAGCTGGGGATTCCGACAGATAAAAAGGTTATTCTTTATGCTCCAACCTGGAGACAGAGCCAGCACACGGCAGGAGAGGGATTTACTTACAGTCTTGGCATTGATTTTGATAAGATGAAGACTCACTTTGGAGATAAGGCAGTTATTCTTTTCCGTACCCATTATTTTATCAGCAATTCCTTTGATTTTTCAAAGTACGGAGGTTTTATAAAGGACGTATCCTCCTATGACGAAATCAACGATTTGTATCTTATTTCCGATTTGCTTATTACAGATTATTCCAGTGTATTTTTCGATTACGCAAATCTGGAGCGCCCGATTCTTTTTTATATGTATGACTATGAGGCATACAGGGAAGAGATGAAGGACTTCTATTTTGGAATCGAGCTGCTTCCCGGTCCTGTAATAAAAGAGGAGCGGGATATTTCAGAAGATGTGGAGAGGCTTCTGGAAGGGTTTGTAGTGGATGATACTTACCGCCGCTTTAATGAAATCTTCAATCCTCACAGGGAGGTATGTGGAGATAGAATGGTGAGGGAGATTATTTCTCTTTCTCCAGATACTCCGTAGGTGTATACAGGGTATATTTTTTGAAATTGTAAGAGAATACAGAGGAGATTTTAAGAAGTGAAATAATGTATCGCAGCCGGGATATTGTGAAGAAGTGTGCAGTACCAACCGGCTGTTTTGTCGAAAAGATTTTATTGCAATTCCATAAAAAGTCTTTTATACTGAAACTGCAGGGCGCATACCTGCAGTTTTATTTCTTATATACTGTATTCACAGTATGATTCCAACATTTATTTTAAAACAGCACAGGGCAGGATTTACATATATTTGCAGGTGTGCTATATTAAAAACGAGAACGGAATGTTCTTTCTGGCCTGTCCTGTACATGAGAGGAGGAAATATGGGAAAACAGGACAAAATTATGACGCGTTATCTGTCAGATCCGGAACATTTTGCTGATTTTATAAATGGAACATTGTTTCAGGGCAGACAGATGCTTGATGCAAAAACCATTATTCCCGTTCCGCAGAGAAAAGTGGAGAAAAGTGTTTCGCTTAAAGGCGAGCCGATGTTTTTGGACGGTACGAGAGATGCCGTTATGAAACAGGATTTTAATGGGATTTACAGTGTTTTTGCAGTGGAAGCGCAGACAAGCACTCATTATGGGATGCCTGTGAAGAATCTGGGATATGATGTGACAGATTATATATCTCAGGTGCGTATGTTTACAAAAGATAACCGGGGGAATAAAGCATATACAACATCTGCGGAGTTTATTTCCGGAATGCGGGCGGAAGATAAGCTTACGCCTGTATTTACAGTGGTGCTTTATTACGGAGAAAATAAATGGGACGGTCCTCTTACGCTTCGGGAAATGTTCGAGATTCCACCGGAATTAAAGCCTTTTGAACAGTTTTTGCCGGAATACCGGGTCATGTTTGTACAGCCGGAGATGGTAGATTCGGAAAATTTCCGTGGTGACTGGAAGACTATATTTGGAACTTTAAAATGCTCGGAAAACGGCGAGAAGATGGAAAAATATATAAAGAGCCACTTCCGGGAATACGGGGAAATGGAGGAAGACTCGGAAGAACTTCTCATGAGTATGCTCCATGAGCCTGAACGATACCAGAGAATAAAAAAACAAATAGAAGATTCCCAGGAGGGAAATGAAAAGGAGGGAAGTGTTATGTGTAAAGCATTTGATGAAATGCAGGAAAAATACTGGAATATCGGGCATGAGGAAGGTCGCGCAGAAGGTCGCGCAGAAGGTCGCGCAGAAGGCCGTGCAGAAGAACGAAAAGGCTTAGTCGTTTTACTTGCTGCAATGACCAAGGACGGCAGGGAATCAGAACTTTCGCGTCTGGGAGAAGAGCCGGGCTTTCTGGAAGAAATGCTGAAAACTTATCATTTGGAGGAGATAGTGTAAAAATGGAAAAAAGCATAGAAAATGATTCTGAGGAATATGAAAATAAACGTATATATTTTGTGGAATGTATCTTAGGTGTTATTCGGCAAATTAAACGCTGCCTTTTCCGTTAGATTAAAACAGGTCTTTTGTGGTGTCTGATTATGGTATGAAGCATATAGTTTTG
>Snoopy_p2__coassemble_471_pt1 | contig 32846 bp, 32 predicted proteins | sample Snoopy_p2__metabat2_high_PE_016 | metagenome-assembled genome bin Snoopy_p2 | reverse complement strand
GGTAGAAGAACATCACATCGGTGTGTATGCCAGCAAAACAGATGAGCACATGGTCAAAGCAGACCATCCAAAAGCATTACTGCATGGAAGTTTGGTATCACCATCTCTTGGAGCTGCGATCATCAATGGAAAGTATGTGAATGCAGTTCCTCTCTATCGGTTAGAGCAGGAATTCCAGCGTTATGGCCTGCAGATCACAAGGCAGAACATGGCAAACTGGTGCATACGTTTGGCAGAGGAATATCTATCGATCCTTTATGATCATCTTCATGAAGAATTGTATTTCTATCATGTGATCCAGGCAGACGAGACGCCGGTGCTTGTAAACCATGACGGACGCAAAGCCGGAAGCAAAAGCTGGATGTGGGTATACCGTTCTGGTCATCTGTATCAAGACCGGCAGATTGTCCTGTATGAATACCAGCAGACAAGAAATGCATCCCATCCACGGGAATTCCTGAAAGGATACGATGGCATCTGTGTAACAGATGGTTATCAGGTCTACCATACTTTAGAAAAAGAATTGGAAGAACTGACCATTGCTGGATGCTGGGTGCACTGTCGCCGCAGATTTGATGAAGCTTTGAAGCTGATTCCCAAACCATCCCAAAAGGAATCCAATGCATTTCTGCTGATGAAACAGATTCAGGCAATCTATCGGGAAGAAGGGAAATTGAATGACCTTTCTTCTGATGAACGACTGAAACAGCGACAGGCGGTTATCAAACCTCTTGTGGATGCTTTTTTTGCGTACCTGAAAACCATAAATGTGTCCAAAAAGGACAAATTTGGTGATGCCGTTAGATATGCACGAAATCAGGAAAAATATCTCCGGGTATTTCTTACAGACGGAGATGTTCCGATTGATAATAATGCATCCGAAAGGGCAATCCGAGGTTTTTGTATTGGAAAGAAGAATTGGCAGATGATCGATACGATTCATGGAGCCAAATCTTCCGCAATCATTTACAGTATTGTAGAAACTGCAAAAGCCAATAATCTGAAACCTTTTGATTATGTGCAGCATCTCTTGGAAGAGATTCCGAAACACATGAATGATAAGGACTGTTCTTTTCTGGAAGATCTTCTGCCCTGGTCAGAAAAACTTCCGGCAGGGATTCGCAAAGCTTAAATATCGGTGGCTGCAAAGCAGCCGCCTAAAAATGTCAAGGTACTCGCTATTTTGCGTTTACAAACCTTCTTTACACCATTTTTCAGAAACAGCGCATAATAAAAAAACATCTTGTTGCCATTATTAATCGTATCATCAAACACTATTACATACTTATCTTTTATGCATGGAAAATCAGGATCTTTCATAACAAGGCGGTCGCTTACTACCATTATTTGTATACCTATTTTATCCAGTTTTTCGAATTCTTTCCTCTAAATATTTATATACCCAATACCCTTTTCTTGTAACTAATACAAGAATTAAATCTTTACGATGTTCTTTGTGATATTCATTTATTATTTCTTCCTGGAGAAATTCTGTATTATTTTTTATTTTCAAGCTCATTTACAATTCCTCCCGGAAATTCCAACGCTAGATCACTGTCTTCTTCACGCATAATGTTTACCGCCTTTTCAAGGTCCATTCATATATTATATGCCACTATAATTATAGTTATACTACGATTTGTTCTCGAATGCAATAGATTGTACTAAATCGAATACAATTTTAATAATATGATGTGTGCCAAATAGTTTGGGCAGTCCTTGACACCGACAGCCCATTCACTCAGGTGGGTTTGCTGTGTAACTAAACAACATCATTGCTCGTTACCTTCCATCTGTTTAACTCTTTCCCACTTATCAACAAAAAACTCGACGCTCAGGTTTCTGTTTTTTTTACAAAGAACCAGTACGCTCACAAACAGAAAAATCAAAGCCGCCACTTTCATCACTTCGTATGGCTGTGTTATAACCTTGTAATCTATCTTCAAAATGTATATCCCTGCAATAAAAAAATTCGTAAAAAGGAACGGAAAATGTGCTGAACTAAGAAACGTATAATTATTCCTGTGATTAATTCTTTTCAATTTCATTGTCCTTGTTTCCCAATTAAAAATCTCCCCTTCATGATAGACCTTCAAGTATGCACCTATTCTAAAAATTCCTTCATATTTACTTAATACCATGATATAAGCAGGAAGTAAGACAATGTAACTAAGCAAAACCAAGATCGTGTCCTCTTGTTTTACTACAAACATCAAAAATCCAGCAATAAACGCATAGAAAAAAGTCACTGTATGGTTTATTATTTCTTCTAATTTTACTATTTCCTCTCTCAGCATCATATATTCCTGTTCCATTATGCAACTCCAATCATTAATTATCGTGTAAACGCAAAATTGCACTTACCTTACATCTGCTTTCAACTTTCCATACAGTACTTTCTTTCTATATTTCGGGATAAACGCTATATGATATTGGCATTTCCACCGTACATGTGATAAACTCTTATTGTCCATTTTGGACCATCTCCTATGCTAATTTTGAGTTTGGCTTGCGACGCCATTCTCATTTTAGCATAGGAGGCTTTTTATTGTTATCCTACACGCTCCTGCTTACTCCATTCTCCCCAGCATAGCTGGGGGGATTAGGCTTTTCATTTATCAAAATTTTTCCTCGCTACAGAAAAGTTATTCTTACAAATCTTTATAATTTTATAAACCAAATCAGCACAGATAATTCCTAAAAATCCACCCAAAATATTATGAATAATATCATCAAACTCACATAATCCACAGCCATAAATCAACTGTAAAATTTCTATACATATGGATAGGTAAAAACAGATTCTTACATGAAAAAATTTTTTCAACTGTCCTCCTGTGCACCGCAACAAAAAGCCGACCGGAAAAAGCATCCAGCAATTCATTACTACTTGCTGTAAATGTACTTTATTTCCTGATACGATTATAGAATACGAATAGAATGGTATCCAGTTAATATTAGAAAGTTTAACTGGATTAACACTCCATATTTCCCAATCAATTCTCGCAAATACTGTTGATACCAATATCCAAAATATATAACTATAAAGAAAGTAGAAAATTATATTTTTCTTTATCTGCTTATCTTTCTTTGTTTTCACCACCATCGCGGCAAATAAAATGATTTCAAATATTAAAATATTTCTTTGAGAACGCAATGACAGAATAAAATATTTATTCCAAAGATTTTCTATCACTCTTAACATATCTCTTAATTATTCAAAAAATATTCCTCGAGAATATCTGCAATTTTCTCACAGGCATGACCATCTCCATATGGATTCGCTGCGCGCGCCATTGCTTGATACGTCTCTTGACAATCTAGCAATTCAGTAAAATTACGATAAATAGCCTCTTCTTCCGTCCCAACCAACTTTAAAGTACCAGCAGCAATACCTTCTGGTCGTTCTGTGGTATCTCTCATAACTAAAACAGGTTTTCCTAAACTGGGAGCTTCTTCCTGAATTCCACCTGAATCTGTAAGAATCAAATGACTTTTTGCCTGAAAATTATGAAAATCTAATACATCCAATGGCTCAATAATGTGAATACGTTCATCATCTCCAAGAATTGAATTTGCTGTCTCACGGACAACCGGATTCATATGAATTGGATATATTGCCTTGACATCTGAATGCTCATCCATAACGCGACGAATTGCCTTGAACATATTTCTCATCGGTTCTCCAAGATTCTCGCGGCGATGAGCTGTAATCAAAATCAATCTGCTTCCTTCCGCCCACTCCAACTCGGGATGTGTATATCCAGCGTAAACAGTTGTCTTTAATGCATCTATTGCAGTATTTCCTGTAACATAAATTGTTTCCGGTTTTTTTCCTTCTCTCAGAAGATTATTTTTAGAAAGCTCTGTTGGAGCGAAATTAAACTGACTTATAATCCCAACTGCCTGGCGATTAAACTCTTCCGGATACGGAGAATAAATATTATATGTTCGAAGCCCTGCCTCCACATGCCCGATAGGAATCTGCAAATAGAAGCAAGCAAGTGCGGTCACAAAAGTCGTTGAAGTATCACCATGTACAAGTACAATATCTGGTCTCACATCTTGCAATACTTCCTTAATACGTTGAAGAATATTTACAGTGACATCAAACAACGTCTGTTTATCCTTCATAATTGATAAATCATAATCCGGAACAACATGGAATGCCTCCAAAACTTGATCCAGCATCTGACGATGTTGACCCGTCACACATACAATGGTTTCCAACGTGTTTCGATTTTTCAATTCATTTACTAACGGGCACATTTTTATCGCCTCTGGTCGAGTGCCAAAAACTAGCATTATTTTTTTCATATACTTCCTCCACTCAATACGTTACTTCTCCATCATGAGAAACCAATGAAACAGACATCACATTCTCAAATTTTTCAATATCTGTCACAATAGTATTCTCTTCATCTACTGAAAGTTCAATTATAATATTATAGGTTCCCCTATTAATATTTCTTGACTTTACTTTGTATTTCTTGCACTTCTTTTTACAGTACGCAATCACCTCTTGCTCAATAGCAGAAGAAGCTGAATTAACTACAAGAATCTGCGGACGAGCAATATCCTTAAGCTTTCCTAAAACAACTATTGCTACTGTCAGAACAAGGGACAGCAGTACAGCAAACTGAGCTAGACCAGCTCCACAAATAATACCTACTGAAATTGCCCAAAATAAATAGACCAAATCGAGTGGATCCTTTATTGCAGTTCTAAAGCGCACAATTGACAATGCACCAACCATACCCAAAGAAATCACGATACTAGATTGGATTGTAAAAATGATAGTTGCTGTAATAAGCGCAACTGCAACAAGAGAAATATTAAAGCTTAACGAATAAAAGATCTTCTTTGCTGTCAGCCGATATACCATAAAAATATACATCCCAATGAGACAAGTAATTGCAAGAGTTACAATTACATATGTTGTCGTAATATTAGCTGTCTGATAGCCCTCTAAAAACGCTTTCTTAAAAATTGTACCAAAAGTCATTCTTTCCACCTTCCCTTTTTCATCCGAATACAAAACAATAATCCTACAATAAAAAACACTATACCAAACAGAAGTTCTGGCATTATCTGTACTGCATAGTCAATTAAAACACTAACCTTATCTCTGGCTATAGGTTGTGAAACACCCTGTAACACCGCATCTTCAAACTGAGGAACATTATACTGAAGAGTTGTTCCATCATTATACCTCCATTCTGATACCTGCGGTATTCCAAACTGTAATACCATTGATTCTGTGACACCTTCACCCAGACGCAGGTACAAATAATGATTATTAGACCATTCGCTCTCGAACGTTAAACTTATCCATTTTTCATCTGGATTCCAGTGCTGGTCTAAAAATTTTATTCTTTGATCAATCCACTTTAAAATTTCACTGCAACTATCAAAGAAATCCTCGCGTTGCCACCTAATTGTGTCCATTTCAGCAGATGCTGCAATCATATCCCTGAATTCATATAGTTTTTTTTCGCAAAGCTCAACTACAGCTGGGCGAAGACGCGTTTCATAGAAATATATTACTTGATTTGAAAATTCATCATGCTGCATCAGCTGTTCAAACAGTTCGGTGCTATATGCTGTACCATTTAGCATCGTAAGATATTGTGAATTTCCAAGAAATGCACCCTCAAAGTCCCACCCCGGCCCAGCTCTCAATATATCTCCAGAATCTTTGTAATAATACGCACTCGAGCGTCCTGAATCACTGAATGCAAGAAATTCTTCAAGAACATACTTTAATGCAAAGCTTTCTATATCTATGTACTCAGTATAATATCGCCCGCTACTATTATATCCATCAGAAGATGCTACTGCCTCATGTAGTTCCTCCATGTATGTCCACAGGTATTCTGCTTCTGCTACTGTTGGCTTCGAAGGCTGATGAATGACATAATGATCTCCTGTCGTAAGCTTTATTCCGCATTTTTCATCCGCATAATACTCGGGGACATCACGCTCAATCAAATATCCCCCTGTAATATCCTTCGGATCTCGCTTCCACAGATACGCTTTATATCGTTCTTCAGGATCTCTGTATTGGTCTCTTCCTTTCAAAGATTCACCTGAATTAGCCTGCATGTTAAGCGCATCTAAATCCTGCATCAATATGCCATTATCACCTATTGATATTTTCTCGCAAAGAATGTAATTACCGTAATAACTACCATTCAAATACAAATCAACAAATACCGCATTTGTATAATATTCAAATCCAATTTCCTTTTCCAACCAAAACGCAATTGAATTAGAAAGGTAATTACTCCTCGCATTTGCAACTAGAATCCATTCCGACGACGAGCGCAAACCGCATAATGCCTCTGCCCTAGGAAGTGTAAATTTATACCCGCGCTTTTCACAGCCGGTCCATGATGTATTTCCACGTCCTGCTAATGATACAATTTCTCCCTCCGATAATGAACTTCCATTTTCATCAAGAATTGCAAAAGCCCCACTTTCAGCATTCCCTTTTTTGGTACCAATATAGTCCATACTACCGCTTTCTGTCGAAATAAATAAAGACGGAATATTCTCAGATTTCATAAAAACCAGGGAAAGGTTTTCTCTAAATCCCAATCCATTTGTAATAATCCCCGTACATTCTTTTTTTTCAAGAAGCTTATCCGATGCCAACTCTTTCTCCGCAGAGAAATCCTTAAAAGAAAACTGCAAATTATCTTTACATTGAAAACGAATCTTTTGGCAGCCTGCCGGAAGGAATACATAATATTTTTTATCAGCAGGATTTAACCACGGATATATTTTAATCTCCGAATCTCCACACTCTGTTTCAAAATAAAATGATGTTTTTTCTCCGTTTTCGACCTGGGCATAAAATAAATATGCCCCCCCCAAGCAAAGAATAGCGAAACAAAATATCCCTATATATAGCCATATATTATGTATTATATATTTTGCCTTTTTGCTCATAATCCATACTCCTGTATCAGAAAATATTTACACATATAATACTTGGAAAAAGATATCCTCTGCTCTGTATTAACGCAGATAAGATCTTCTATATAATTTGGTAAAATTTCATCATATTTCACTTCACAAATAAGCATGTCTGTCATCATAATCGGGCGTTTTAGAACTGTTTGTCCAAAAAAATGTTGGAAATCATTTGAAGTCGAAATATTCATGTCAAACGTGATTCTTACATTTCCCAACTCATAAACGTAAGGTATTCTATCATATTCAACAATCACATCTGGATGTAGCATACGGCAGGCTCTCTGTAACTCAAATTTTTGAAGAAGCGGAGGCAAGTCTTCAAAATGTTCCAAAGGCTCCCCCAGCAGTATCTGATCAACCTGTCCCCGAGTTAGAATACATTGAAGCTTCTGTGTCATCAACTTTCGCTTTTTCTTTAATTCCAGTCGAATCATGCGATCACTTCCTCCATAAATTCGTATCCTGAATTTTTCACGGGGATCTACTCCATTTTCATTTTCGTAAAAACAGGTATGATCATAATCATCAAAATAAATACTTTTGATATTATACGTTTCTCCTAAAAGATATCTATCTTTTTTAAGGATACCTGCAATAGAATTTTCTATAGCAACTTTTTGAGCATAGCTAATAATAAATTTATTTTCGTGTCTATACTTTTCCAATGAATCCAGTTTCTCCTTTTATGATATTTCTAACTTTTTATTTATATATCAGCCGTTTTATCATCGCAGATCTTCTTTATCACCTTCGCTGGATTACCAGCGATAACACAATTTCCATCTGGAAAACTCTTTGTAACAACACTTCCCGCTCCCACAACTGTCCTGTCTCCCAGTATAACTCCCGGCAGAATTGTCGAATTCATACCAATCCAACAATTTTCTCCAATCGTTACATCTTTTCCATGCATGTGTTTTTTCAAATCCTGAAAGTCGTGATTGGCTGTTATAATTCCCACATTAGCGGCTATGCAGGTTCCTTTTCCAATCCGGATATATGCGTCAGAGGCGGCTTGAAAATAACATCCGCCCTTTTGGAAATTTGCCAAATCATCAATATCAAATACAAAGTGTTCCCAGTTCATAAATTGAGCGCGAAAAGAAACTGGAAAAGGAATATGTCTCTGATACCCTATTATCTTTTGAACAAAAAAACATTCCATCACCCAACGCCACCCGCTTGAGTACTTATACTTACTGAATTCTTTTCCTTTCAGGTATTTAGGATTATAGAAAATATATCCGATGCACTGCGCCCCGAGTTTTTTCAGAAAACTAATTCCAGCACAAATATATTGTTTAGCACTGTATTTTCGTAAATTTCTCATCATTTCACCTCATTTATATGTAATGCTATTAAGTTTTCTCCAATTTGTCGCCAAATCTTTTCTATTTATCCAAGCATACAGAATTGCCCAAACAGTCCCTAGGATAATAGAAATTACAATTGATACGCTTCTTTTCACACCATCTATCATCCCATACCGAACTATTGAAAAAATGCACGCTAATAGAGCTGTCTCTGCCACATATCCGGCTATCGTTCTCCACGGAAGGATTTTATTAAACTGGATGTGAATGATCCGACAAGAAAAGCCAAGCTGTATCAATGCCATGATCGCAGTGACCAGTAAACTAGAAACTGCCGGTCCAATAAATCCGATGGTATAACAGGAAATAATATTTCCCACAAAATTCAGTGCTAACGTAATTACAGAACTATAAAAAACAAATCTCGTTTGCCCCGTTGCATTCAAGATAATCCCCCAGTAAATTGCCCGAAACATCAAGATAAAGGCATAGATCCTGAAAACCATGACTCCTCCAGAAGTCACATATTTTTCAGAATAAAACAATGACATAATATCCGGCGCAAATACAATAAACCCACCGACAACAAGTGTCATAAAGCAGAAAGAAAGCTTCGCAGCACATCCCCACATTTCAACTGCCTTCTCATTTTCCCCCCTCCCTAACAGACGAACAAATCTCGGCATCAGTACTGCAGTCAGTGAAGTCGCTAGAATTGTTACGGGCAGTTCTTTTGCAGCGTTAGCAAAGACTGCATATTCTTGTGTTGTAAAAAATTTTCCAATCACAAGCTTGTCCAATTCTGCATTTAGAGTACCAACAACCGAGGCTAATCCCAGAGGAATGGAGAAAACTAAAACCTCTTTAATAATCGTTCGGGAAAGCAATGGTCTGATAACACCTACCATTTTGCTAATCCACCCTAATGCGAATAAAGCAAACCCCATCATTGCTCCCATATAAAACATCATATACTGTTGAAAACTCATTCTCACAGCTTTTGTAAACAGTAGAATCAACAATGAAGACACCGCATAGACGACATTAAAAAGAATCAGCCGGTTAGTCTTTTCGTATACAACACAAGTATTACCCAGGCTATTGATTATCAGAGAGGACCACGGATAGATTGCAAACACATAAGTAAATGCTGTAATTGCCGAATTATTAAAATAACGAGTAATCATTGGTACAGTCCCCAAAAGAGAAAGTGCAATGATTGCTGTCAAAATTGTACTTAAGGTCACATAAATTGACATAAACCGTTGTTTTTCACCCTCAGTTTCTGACTTTGCCAAAAAATAATTGATGCTATTCGGCAATCCTAGCATTAAAATAGTAGAAACCAGATCTGTTACCATAATAATCTGAGAATAAGTACCATACTCCTCCAATGTTCTAAATCTTGAAAGAAGCATCGAAGTAATCAATCCAATAACTGATACGACAATTCTCGATACTGTTAAATATATAGCATCTCTGCCAACTGATGATTTTCTATCGAGTAACTTCATGTTTTCTCCATTCTATCTGCAAATCTATTTTACAATTTAAAAACTTCATCCATGTTACAAATATTGCGGGTATCCAGAACAATCTTGCCGACGAGCTTGCTCATATGTTCTCGAATTTCGCTATGACCAACCATAATAACGACCATATCAACGGCATTCAAAAATGTATCCAAATTATGGTATTGGTTATCTACAACATCCTTGGTTATCAATGGATCATAAACCTTTAATCCCGTAGCCAAATGACGTTCTTGACTCTCTAGAAGCTGAAGTGTTGGAGATTCCCGCATATCATCTATATCTTCTTTGTATGTTAAACCATATAATCCAACACGCGTAATATCCTTCAATCCCTTTTCTTTCATGATTTCATAAATACGATTCAAAACGAAGTCCGGCATACCATCATTGGTTCTCATGGATTCATCAATTACTTTTGCTAAAGAGGGATAATCACCGACCAGGAACCACGGATCCACACTAATACAATGTCCTCCTACCCCCGGTCCTGGCTGAAGAATATTAACACGTGGATGCATATTACAAATGCGAATAATTTCATAAACATCCATATTATCGTGGCGGCAAATCTTTGCCAGCTCATTTGCAAAAGCGATATTTACTGCACGAAAAGTATTTTCAACAACCTTTGTCATTTCAGCTGTACGGATATCCGTAACAACAATCTCCCCCTGGCAAAAAGAAGCATACAGATTCCTTATCTTCTCACCAATTTCTCTCTTGTCTGCCCCAATTGTTCGGTTATTATGCAGAAGCTCATAAACCATATTACCTGGAATGATTCGTTCAGGAGCATGAACCAGATGAATATCTTCACCAATAGTAAACCCATTTTCCTCTATTACCGGTCGGACATACTTATCTATAGTACCTGGTGAAATAGTCGATTCAATAACAACTATTGCCCCCTTGGGACAAACCGTCATAACACTCTTAACTGCAGATACCACATAGCAGGCATCCACTTTTTTACTGAATTTGTCATATGGAGTCGGGACAGATACAATATAAGTATCCGTAACCTGATATTCCGTACTGAATTTGATTTCTGCATCCAACGCAGCCTGAAACAGTTCATCCAGCCCCTCCTCCTTAAAAGTCGTATGCCCAGCCCGCAATGTCTCCACAAGTTCTTTGTTGTAATCTGTGCCAACAACTTTGCCCCCATGAGAAGCCAGCATAAGAGCCGTAGGTAAACCAATATATCCTAATCCAATTACATTAATCATTTTTTTATCCTCACATCAGCTTTAAGTATTCGCTACAAATAACTTTGTAGTTATATTTCTCTACATTACTATCGCAATTTGTCTTATGTTGAAATAGCCCAAGCACATATTCCTTCAACTGCAAAATATCATCTGGTGTAGCTGCTTCACAGGCACATCCCGTCTTTGATGCTTTGATAATCTGAGAAACCTCACTATTCACAACATCTCCTGTAACAAGCGCAATAATCGGAACCTTTCCAATTCCCATATACTCAAATAACTTGCCTGGAACAACACCCTGATATGCCTTCTCGTTCCACGTTAACAGAAGCAATGCGTCCGCAGCTTTCTGCATGGCAATGGATTCCTCTCTTGAAACAAATCCATGATCAACTGCTGATTGCTCTAAACCATACAGCTTAAGCTGTGCAACTAACTCCTGAAAATCAGGTCCTGCATACTCGAACGCAAAACTGTCTACAGCAATCTTCTCCTCTGCTATCAGCTCCTTCAAAACACTTGCTAACATATCCACGCAACGTTTTCCATGATACAGCGTACCAGTATATACAAAGTGTATCCTTGTCTTATCAAAATCTGTCTGAATATTAGTCTGTACTACATCATCCGGGTCAAAGCCATTGGTAATAATATTGACAGGTTTATGGAAACCGTGCACCTCCTGAAGAATACCATCTGCAATTCCCTTTGAAACACAGACGACCCGATCTGCTGTATTCAAAATTTTCCTCAGACATTTTAGATCATAATCAGCCTCTTGCTTTCTGTTTCTGAAACCAGGATTATACAAAGGATCGCGAAAATCTGCTATCAGCTGCCTGCAATACCCATGCTTTTTCAACCATATACCCATTAAAAAGGCTCCATATGTAGGATATGTAGCAATCACGGTGTCAAACTGCGACAGTTGCTCTTCTTGAAATGCCTTTTTCAGTCCCTTAAACATACAGATGTCTTCCTGCTTAGCAACATTAAAATAAAATTGCCAGCTAAGGTAACTCTTCAACCGTACTTTCACACTGGGTTTAGTGTTCTGAATCGGGCTGGTATGCTTTGAGGCTACGCTTGCCTGATTAGAAATTCGAGCCTGTCCTACCTTCTTTCGATGATCCAAATAACCTTTCACCCTAGTCCATCGCTTCACTTCTGGAGCATATATTTCAGTAATCTGGGAATCTGGACACGGAGTCAAATAATTCTTCGTCCAGGTATCCTGCTGGTTTGATGTTAATACCGTCACATCACAACCTGATTGTGACAAATACTTCGCCAATTTGATAGCTCTGATAGATGCCATTGCATTTTTATGCTTATAGTAATACGAAAGAATCAATATTTTTTTCAAAATACTATTTCACCGCCTTATGTATTAGTTTTTTAGAAAATTGAATCGACTTGACAGGATAATATTTTCAACAAAAATACCCATACAAATATCATAATTCTCAAAAATATGTACACCCGCTTTTAGCCGCACAGCAATTTCCGCTATTTTTCAGGAAACAGATGATTTCTTAATTTATTCTTCGCCAAAGTCCATTTATCCCCTAATAAAAAAGTCAGCAGCTTAGATAACTTCATACCGGGAAGCGCAATGGCTTTCCACCAAATTGAATTTTCTCTTTTTCGCATCGACTCACTTTTCCACGAGCCCGCAAAATAGTGAACAGTTGCCGCGTTCGCCATATAAACAGTATCATTCAATTTTTTATGATCAGGGCAGAACACATTTTGTGGATAGATAGCAAAATTATCAATAATTTGAAACTGACCATTGGGAACAAAACCTTTTTGAAGCATCATATTGGTGATAGTTTCCACATTAGTTGTCAAATTTAATGTTCCATCCTTATTGATAAAGGGGATATCATCGTAGTGTTTCAACAACTCCCCAACAACTCTCTGGCATTCTACAGAAGCCATGATTCCTGTAGGAATTTTTGTTTTCGTTTCAAAACCAGAAAAGGCCTCATGTCCAAGATATTCGTCCAAACTTTTTAAAACCATTACATCTGTATCCATATAAATTCCACCAACAGTATACATCGCATACAGCCGAACATAATCTGTAACAAACGCATACTTCTTCGCTTCATAGGCTTCCCTGACATATCTGTTGGAATTAATGTCAAAATTATCCTCATTCCATTCCATAATCTGATAATCTGGACACCATTTTTTCCAACTATCTATGCATTTCAAAGCCAACTCTGACATTGGACCACGCCCAAACCAGCAATAGTGAATTATTTTAGGAATCATCGTTATTCTCCTTTGTTCATTTTCTTCAATTTACAATATAACGGTGCACACAGCCAACCGATCAGCATTATGACTACATGTTCGTCACGCCGATACTCCGCTTTTCGCCCTGCTTTTATTAAATACGCGCGCGATATAATTGCATTTTTTATTCGATTTGACAGATCTTCACTGCGCAACATTCTGCGATAATAGCAAAAAGAGGTTCCCATTGGATTATTCAGCAATAATTGACGGTAATGAGAAGTTAACCCATCTGAAAGGTATTCGCAGTAATAGAGCACCTCTTTAGACAAAACCATAGTCCCATAATTATCTAAATCAGCATATAAACTATCCTCTGGAACAAATTTTTCTCCTTCAAACTCTGCAAAGAAATGTTTTTTCATCAACGATGTCTTAAAAAACAATACGGTATCCCCTGTAAACCCATATTTCTCTTGCAACGCCATCATAGTGCAGTCTTTCAGTGTATCCGGCCAATCTCCACAAATCGGCTCATGCTTTTCAAAATCCCCTCGCTTAGCCAGAATACCAATATGTTTCTGCTTGTCACAAACCGCCCATAATCGCTTCACTTTTTCAATAGCATCAGGACTCAACGCATCATCTGAATCTACGCATACACTTAGTTCTCCTAAAGCTGCCCGAATCCCTCTATTATGTGCTCGCTGTTTACCGCCATTCTCCTGATAAAAATAACGTATCGATACCTTACCTCTTTTCTGAAATGTCTGTATCAATTCTTCTGTGTTATCTGTTGAACCGTCATTCACAATAATCCACTCAAAATCCGAGTCTGTCTGCGCTATTAAAGAAGCATACAAACGTTCTAACGTATATGCCCGGTTGTACATCGGTGTAATGATGCTTAAGAACATTTTTGCGCCTCCCACTCATCCTTCTTAAATGCTTTTCTCCCTTTACACATCCATCTGTAAGCTTTTATGACAGAAATATCACGAAAAACAGTGCGTTTCTTCAATAATAAAAAAGCAAGTGAAAAAGGACCAAACAACTTTCCGTAAATTCGATAAAAACAGGCCCCTCTTTTTACAAAATATTCCTGATCAAACCCTTTCTGCCATTTCACTCGTTCTGGGGGATCTGGCTTTAAATAGCAAATTGTTTCAGGAACATACCAAATAGTCAACCCTGCACGAAGCGCATCCGCTAAAAATGCATTTTCCTCACAAGCCCCATACTTTGCGCCAAGTCCCAGTACAGGACAAAATTGAAGTTTTGCATCCAAAACAGCTTTTGCTTTAAACGTAATCTCAACAGATGCAATTTTACTTATGGTAAACAAATTGAGTTTCCTCGCTGTTTTAAACTGTCGTCTCGTACTTTCAAATTGTTTTTGTGTAAATGAAAAAGCAATAATATCTGCATCTGGATGATCTTCATATGCCTTTCTGATCTTCTGAGAATACCCCTCCAGATATAACAGATCATCATCTCCTAAAATGACAATATCTCCTTTTGCATTTTCCAGCAATCTGTTTCTACTATTAGACAACCCACGTTCTGTTACAGAGAGCATTCTGTGTCTTCTCCCTTCATACAGCTCCTCCAAAAAATTGTCTGTCACAGTCTGATTCACAACCAGCATATCTTCTTTACATCCCATATGATGGGTAAAATCCATATTTTTTTGAAACATAGTTGATACTAAATGTTCTATTTTCACTACTCTCCTCCAACCGGAATTTTATCCTCTGTGTACTCCTTTGTATATTTCTTCTAACTTTTGATGAGTACCATCATACGCTAAATTTTTATTATAATAATCTTTTCCATTGCATTTTAATTTATCATATTCTGCTCTATCTCCAATAACCTTCATCATTGCATCTGCCCACTCCTTTTCCATCGCTGGTGGAACTAGCAGACCATTATAATCATTTATAACTATTTCTGGAATTCCTCCAGTTAAACTGGCCACCAAAGGCTTTTCATAATACATCGCCTCATACGGAATATAGCCAAGAGCTTCATAGTACGTTGGAAAAGCCACCATATCAAAAGCAGCATACATATTTTCTATATCTGTCCTAAATCCGGCAAACACTACATGCTTTTCTATCCCTAAAAAACGAGCCAATTCCTCTAATTCATTTTTTTCTGGTCCATCTCCTACAACTAACAGTTTTACATTATCATATTGTTCTATTACTCTTTTTAGAGCTATGAGCACCGTACGATTTCCTTTCATCCGTACGACTCTTCCCATTGTTCCAATAACAAAATCACTCTTTTTAATTCCAAACATCTCCCGCACACTATCTCGATCAATCGTGCTGTCTTTCATAGGTCTGCTCTGAGAGTATACAAGAATTTTTTCTGGTCTAAATCTCTCCTCTATCATTCTATTCCTAATAAAATGCGAGGGTGCAATAATACAGTCTAATCCAGATTCACAGATTTTTCGCATTAAGGAATACGATTTAGAGCCAATTCCCACACTTGACCAAATCAATTTTGGTTTTTGTTTTTTCTTTTTGAAAGCAATTACAGCTACCAGTGCAGTATACGCATCAATCGCATGAATAATCTCAATATTTTTTTCCTTGCATATTTTTCTAAGTTGACATACTGCACGAAATAATAATACAGGTCTCCTATTCTCAAACGAGCAGTGAAGAAGTTCAACACCCTCGTTCTCTGCTATTTCACGCATAGGACCGTTTTTGATGCTTGCCCACCAAATCTTATGTCCATTATGTATCATTGCTTTCGCATAATCCAATGCATACAATTCTGTTCCACCAATTCCAAGATTCCCCGTAAGAAATAATATATTCATTGCTTATTCTCCATTTTCTGTACCATTTATCTTCCACCAAGAAACAGTTTATTTATCCACTTTATTTTATTCATAATTGCAACCATAATGCAGGAAACAACAAATACAGATATTATCTTCACTCCACACAAACACAGACTCTGCGCACCAGTAAATCCAAGATACTCAAATGCAGTCAATACTAACATATGAATATAAAAGACTCCCAATGTGTAACCAGATAACCGATTCACTACTTCATTTACTTTCCAATTTATATTCTGAAAAAATAAAAATACACCCACGGCACCAATTACTACTCCTGGTGTTAGATACGTTCGATAGAAGTATCCCTGATAGTGTGTCCCTGCAACTACATATTCTACTCCCGCCTGTATCATGATTGCCGCTATTCCCATAATCATAAGAAACATTGTTTTCCGTCTAGAAATACTACAACCAAATTCCCTCAAATAATATCCCAAAATGAAATAGCCAATATACCCCTCACATAGTACTAAATCAACATGAGAAGAAATAGCTGCCCATGGAAAAAAAGCAGCCAGTGTTGGCTGTATCACCGAAAACAGTAGCCACAAACATAAAACGTACTCTAAAACTCTCCGACTACAATTCTGAATAAATATATTCAAAACCGGAAGTAGCAAATATATTGCTAACAAGGAATACATAAACCAAAATTGATAATATGCTGGCTCATTTGCCATACCTAATATATTTTCAATTGTAATCTCAGTTTTTCCAAGAGCAGCACGAGCTACTAGATAAACAAAACTCCAACACACAAAAGGAATGAATTGTTTCAAAAAACGCCTTTTAAATTGCTGCTTTGTCAAAATTTGATTTTTCCTTAAAAGAAGCGCCCCAGATGTCATAAAAAAGAGCGGAACTGAAACCAGGCACAGGGAGTTTATTTCCATCCCTACCCCCCACATCAGATTCTTTTTATTAGATGCAAGAAAGATAACTGTAGAATGAATCACTATTACCATAAACGCCGCTATTATTCGTATAATGTCATACCCATTATTATGCTGTCTTTCCATATCACCGCTCCTGTCTTATCTATTAATCTTTAAATCTAAAATAATAATACATCTGAATTGCAAAAGCCCAGCGCCATCGAATCATAAGGTAGATTAATTTAGTTTTTTTGTCATTTGCATCAAAATGACGAAATGCTGACTTTACCATTTCATCGTCAAGAATCTCAACTAGTTCTCTGCGTTTTATTACTGCACTTCTATCAGCTCCATTTCGACAAGCATTTCCAACACACTCTCTAAAATAACACCTTGATGTAGTACGCAACCTTGCTAACATCTCATGTACTGTATCTTCCTCTCCAATTGCTTCACGTATGTACAAAATCAACCTTTTTCTTGCTGCAAACATTCCTACCTTATAAGAAAAAAAAGAATTCATGATAGAATCTTCATTATATGTATATTGATACAAAACCTGATTGCAAATAACAGCCTTGTCTGCGCTCTTCAGATAGCGCAATGTAAAAATCAAATCTTCTGCAAAATGAATATCTGATGGAAACTCAATTTCATTATCTACTATTATACTCCTTTTAAATAAACAACGTACCACACTTCCCCATATCGGTACCTCGTTATCATTATCTGAACAATTCCCCACCATTCTGGCAAACAAGTTTTCCCGTATTTCCTTTTTTTCAAAAATCGTACCATCTGACCAAGGCAGACCGAAATTCCGTTTATCCCTCTCTGAATATATGTCGCATAATACAATATCGGCTTCAGTATTCTCTGCATAACGAACCAAACACTCATACATGTTGGGGCTGATTATGTCATCAGAATCGCAAAAACCTATATACTCACCTGTGGCATATGACAAACCTATATTTCTTGCCGTACTAGGTCCACCATTTTCTACTCTGAAATAATGAAACCTGCTGTCCGACTCTGCAATCCCTTTGCAGATTATATCAGAATGATCCGATGAGCCATCATCAATCATGATTACTTCTATTTCAGAATAAGTCTGGTTCATAATTGTCTGCAAGGTTTTAGCTATGTATCTTTCAGAATTATATACTGGAATTATTATACTTACTCGTTTCATTTTATTCGATTCCTTCCAAAGGTTCGTCCCAACAATGCCCAGCATCAACACACCAAAAACCAAGTTTAGATAATCTATAAACCAATACTTTTCCAGCTGGTCCCGCAGATATTGTTAACATAAAATCATCTTCCTTCCATTTATTTTTTTTAATTACACTCAGAATTTCCTGTTCTAATTTATCAATATCTCCAAACGCATCTTTAGCCGGGCAAGCAATAAACGTAACCTTTTTTTCAAAATTGTTCGCAAATAATTTTGCATATTTTTTAGAATTATGAACAAAAATCACATTTTCCGGAGATATATCGCTTGTCCATATTTGAGAGTAAATATCTTTATTATCCTTCTCAAACAAAAAAGCATCTCCATATGGTATGTCATGCCGAAAATTTTTTTTAAAATCATATCTTGATTCTGACCAACTGGAAACATAAACCCGTTTTTTCATAAGTTTAAATCCACTGACTGTCATGAACTTTCTTGGAATTGCAAGCAAATAAGGACTGCTTTCTGGTTCTTTTTCATATTCACTTTTTATCTTATCAAAAATATCTTTAAGTTCTGGAGACCATCTTTGATAATGAATATTTTTTTCTCGATAAATACCGAATTCTCCATCTCCAAAACGAATCAGACCTCTTTTTTTTAAAATTTCCTCTACTGTATCCTCGGCATTGTAAATATAAGCCTCAACACCATTAAATGTAAGAACAAAAGCCTTAATTACAGAACACCAAATTCGTATTCTTTTACGTAAATTCATTGAACACCTCCTGAAAACACTTTAGGTGAGTTCTTTTAACTTATCTATATTATAATAAGTACATTTATAACTCATGTATCTTTGTATTATAATTCCCATTAGTATTTGAGGAATCATAGCATATGTTTCTGGTCCAAGTAAATAAACATCTGCACCCTGAAGCAACAGATTTCCCCACAAGGCAATTACGCACCCTAAAACAATATTGTCATGTTTCTTTCTAATCATCACATATGCTAACTGAAAAATACGTATAAACATTAAATAAATGAATGCTGTACCTAAATATCCAAATTCCATAACACACTGATAAAACATATTATGCCCATGACTTGTTAACACACCATCTCCAAATATTTTTGCAATGATTCCTCTTTGAGCTATTCGATTCTGAATCATCCTCAAATAATCCGCTCTAGCCGACATTTCCCAGGCTTTTTCTGAATAATTGCTTGTAAATTCCACTAAAAAATTATTAATCTTTGGATTTGCAAATCCCCATTCCATAATATTTGCCGAAAAAATTGTATAAACCACGATTATACTACAAATAATCATGTATATAGTTGGATTAGCAAACAAATGTTTTGGCAAAATAATAAGCACCAAACAAATCAGACCAACTATAGCCACATTTCTTGATCCTGAATATGCTGCTATTATGATTCCCATCAAAACACTCAGCATAGGCACTATTTTTTCTTTAGCACATTTCAGCCAAACGAATCCAAATGAAATTCCCATAAAACTTACAAAGCCAATTGTATTTGAATTAAAATCACCAAAAAAATTTCCGATGATGGTAAAATACATTATAACAACCGTAAGCCATGTAACAGGCCTAAAGTCTTTTCCATTGTATTTATATTCTATATTCAAAGTCGAAATGTACAACGGCATTACTAATGGTACAGTGATTAATAATGTACTTTTTAAATCTCCATGAAGAAATCCTGCAAACACAGCAAAAAATATTACCATCAAACACAAAGTGCGCAGAATATAATCCAAATAATAAAAATATTTAATACAGCCCAAATAGCATATTGCTGCAATTGCTAGCTCGATAAAAGCATATGCTGCCGTAATACTCTGTCCATATATATATGTGATTACAAAAAGCAATAAAAACCCCATCAAAGTTAATGTTTTTGCTTTTATTTTTCTTTTTTTAACCATTTAAATACTCTCCTTGTAGTCTCCGGAAGTCATCTTTCACTCTTCATCATAATACCCTCTCAATTGCATGAAGAATCTCCGTATAGCGCTTCCTCCTTTCAAATCTTTCATCACCCATTTCACGAGCCTTTTTGCACATTAAATCATATATTTCTTGATTTTCCATAAAAAAATGAATTGCTTCTGCAACCTGTTCAACTGATTCTGCTTCACAGTTTATTCCGCACTCATACTTTTTCAAAAGATTTCGATACTCTTCGCATTCCTGTGTATTTATAACCGGAAGACCTGCAATCGCGTAGTCTGCATGTTTATTAATGATGCTTTGAGCTGCACCTTTTGCAATCGGATTAACTGCAATATCACACTGATTTAGTTGTGCGCACATCTGATCATATGGAAGTTTCCCTGTAAATATACAAGAAATCCCCAATTCCATAGCTTGCCTCTTAAATGCTTCCTCTAATGGCCCACTTCCAATTACCATAAGACAAAGATTTCTAATGCCTCTTTCAACGAGCATTTTCATTGCTTCCATTACGACCGTCAAATCATAACTATGACCCAATGTCCCACAATAACCAATCCAAAATTCCTTATTGGGTTTAAGATATTTGGGAATGTTATTCTGTACAGCACTATCAAAAAAGGCTCTCTCTGACCCAAGATAAACCGTAATCGGATTATCACATTTTATGTTCACAGATTTCGCTCTTTCAGCATAGGTATCCGAAACGGAAATAATTTGATCAGCAGATCTATATACTTTATCAACTCGCATTTTCATTGTCCTAGTTGACAATGAGTACAATCTTTTATTTTTCAAAATCAGTCGATACGCCTCAGGCCAAAGATCCTGAATATCAATAACAAACGGAATACTGTACTTTTCTGCATATCTTGAAGCCACCTCTGCTACATTTATGGAAGGAATCGCACAATATACTACATCTGGACGCTCGCATCCCTGCAAATATTTTCTCAAATTTCGTGCCATTATACGATGACTAATAAAAAGCCTTTTCATTGAGATATTCTTCTTATAAGCTGGTTCATAAATTAATGTCATCTTATATCTCCGTTTTTTATCCTCTTCTTCAACTCTCTGCTTCTTATCTCTATGTGAAAAGGAAGAAGTTATCAACTCCACTTCATACTCGTGATTCTCTAAAAAGTCTGCCAAATAGTTGAATCTATTATTAGAATTTTCCTGACCATAATCACAAAAATGCGCAATAATCATTATTTTTTTCTTTTTTAACATTGTTTATCCTCAGCTTATATTTTCCTTACAAGGCAATCCATGTATTTTCCCTGCTCTTCAATAAATTCTGTTCCTATAAATTCCTCTATTAGATTTTTTCTGAATCTCTATCGGTCTACTTCATTATTGTCTAGTATTAATACCTAATACCCTCATTTTTATATCTCCTATCTCCCCACCACAAACACATAATTCGTTGTAGCTGTTCCTCCAATATTCAGCATCATAGCATTTCTCGGAAGTTTTCCATTCTTTAATACCTGATACTCTCCTGCTTTTCCGCTGACTTGTTTATAAAGATCTAGGAACATTCTTGCACCACTTGCTCCCACCGGATGTCCGCAACCAATCAAACCGCCACTTGGATTAATCGGCTTTGCTCCATCAAATGCAATCGTTCCAGCTTCAATTGTCTCAATCTCTTTTCCCGGCTCGCAGATTCCGAAAGAGGAAATCGCAACATACTCCGATGATGTGAAACAGTCATGTGTTTCAAATACGTCGATATCCTCTACTGTCAAACCACTTCTCTCATAAGCTTCCACAATAGCCTGTCTTGTCCACGGCAGGATATAAGCACTTTCTGGTTGTTCACTGACTTTCTTTTCGAAAAGCATCGGCGCTGTTCTGTGTCCCCAGCCTTTTACATATGGAACATTCTCTACTCCAAGTTTCTCTATCATTCTCTCACTTGCCAGAATCACAACCGCAGCTCCATCTGTAACCTGTGAACAGTCGGAAATTGCCAATTTTCCACCAATGGATGGATTCGTTTCTGTTCCTCTGCGACTTGCCTGCGCATAATCCATAAACCAGCTTCTGGTCTGAGCCAACGGGTTACGTTTTGCATTACTGTAATTTATCTCAGATATCTTTGCCAAGGCATCCAGATATTCCTGCTCATTCAATTCGTATTTCCGGATGGTTTCATCGGCTAATTTGCCGAACAGTTTCGGGAATGGAAATGAGATTCCGTTTCCTTCTTTAGAGTAGTAAGCAGCCCGTCCAAGGATATCCCCGCATTTTTTCGAATCAACGGTCTTCATAAGTTCCCAGCCTACAACAATTGCCAAGTCATACTCATCCGTCTTAATCTTCGTGATTGCAGCATCCAATGCAACGGAACTGGACGCACATGCAGCTTCATATCTTGCAGAAGGCACTCCATATAATGCCGGAGAGACTTCTGTAAGAAGTGCCCCTAAATGTCCCTGATTAATATAATTTTCTGCTATAAAATTTCCAACAAAACAGGCAACTTTATTTTGTTTATTCAGCTCTTCCACATCGCAAAAACTGATTCCAACATTATCAAGAGCGTCTGACATAACTTCTTTTAGAAGTGCAATCACATTTTTCCCTTCCTTTGTCCAGTTACGCTCAAAATCTGTCTGGGCACCGCCCAGTATGTAAATCTTGCTCATATGTTTCCTTTCCGATTTATCCTCTTGTGCCATCCATCGTTTTCTACTCCAGTACTTTGAATTTACTGTAACTTACCTTTTAGCCAAAATAAATTTCCGGTAATCATAGTCTGATTTTTCCAGTTCTTTCAGTACCTGATTTTTCTCTACAAGTTTCTGTATATCTTCAGGCAATCTATCCTGGCACAGCTTTTCAAAATCTGTAACCGCTGAAAATGCCTCTGCCAATGCAAGTGGCGGACACCAGTGAAATCCAGCAGCCATAACATCGTCTGCTGCTTTCATTCCACAGCCAAGTTCCTTTGCTGTGTTTAATGAGTAGATGATATATTTCAAAAGAAGCTCGCAACATAATCTTGCTTCCGCAGACTGATTTTCTACCAGAGTCCGGAAAGCTGTTTCATAATCGCCGATATGTAAAGCCCCAACCATTTCTTCCACGAATGGGAAAGTATATTTCATCTGCTCTCTGTAATAATCGTGTGCAATATCATAAACCTGATGAATCTTCACCCCGCTGTCATGAACAACTGTCTGATATAGTCCAGCACCGGCTTTTCTTCCTGTTTTTCCTTCCCGAATCAGTTTTTCTACAAATTCCGGCATCACAAAGGTTTCATGTGCATAATCGTTTGTATTCTCATACAAATTCTCCATAATCGCTTTGTGTACATCCAAACCAACAAAATTTGTGGTTGCTAAAGGCGGCATGGAACGTCCGGTAAAGGAACCAATGATAGCATCCATATAATCAATTCCACCATTGTATTTATACTTTTCTGCTAACTGTAGTACTTCGTTAATGAACTGGAATCCAATACGATTACCTAAAAAAGCCGGTGCATCCGCAGTCTCAACAACAGTTCTCCTCAGCACTTTATCTGCATATTCCACTATGGAATCAAAAACTGTTCTATCTGTATATTTCGTTGGTGTCATCTCACAGAGTGTCATCTGGTATGGTGGATTAAATAAATGCATTCCCATAAACTGATGACGATATTCTTTCGGATATAGCTCCGCTAATCCGGTAATCGAAAGTCCGGAAGTTCCAGAACAGAATACTTTGTTCTCTCCACCACACCGCTTTACCACATCTGCTATTTTCTGATGAATATCTTTCTTTATCTCGAAATCCTCTGCACAAACTTCAAAAATAAGATCTGACTCTTTCACACATTCTTCCAAGTGTTCATAATCGGAAGGAATCATTTTTTCCTTAACACTTTCTGCCCTGACAGATAGATAGGCTTTATTCTTCGCAACAACTGATTTTTCCATACTTCTGCTGACCAGATAAACTCTGGCATTTCCAAATGATGCAAAAATAGCTGCTATGTTTCTTCCCATCGTTCCATTTGCACCAACTACAGTAACAGTCTGGATTGTATTTAGATTGACACTTTCTTGCATGTAATTATTCATCATCGGCACACCTCATTAAAAAAACTTGATAGGTTTGGCAGGATTGCCTACTGCTGTACATTTATCCGGTATGTCACGAATGACCACCGAACCGGCACCAATAATGCTCTGCTGTCCTATTGTTTTTCCCTGTATAATCTGTGCACCTGTTCCCAGTTCAGATTCATTTCCAACAGTTACATTTCCGGAAATATTGACACTTGGATATACTGTCACATAATCTCTGATTACGTCATCATGTCCTACTGTGCAATCCAGATTGATGATGACATGCCTTCCAATGATAATATCAACGGTCAGAATTGTTCCAGCGCAGATGATACTCCCTTCACCGATTTTCACACGGTCTGAAAGAATGACTGACGGATCGATTAAAGTTGCAAAATGAACCTTGGAATATGAACCCAATTTTTCAGCAATTATCCTTTTCACTCTGGCACATCCGATTGCAATAACTACATCAACTTCTTCGTCCAGCTTTTCCAGATAATCGCATCCACCTAATACCGGGTAATCATCCTGCATGGAACCATGAAGTATTTCATTATCATCAATAAATCCCTGAATATCCCATGTTTTCCGAGCTTCATTAATGCGTTTGGCAAGCCACAATACCTCTCTGCCAAAGCCGCCTGAACCAACAATAAATAATTTTTTCATGCCATGCACCTCTCATTTCTGAGAAATGCGACTTTATTCTCTATATTTTCGTTAGTGCTTTCTTCATATCTATCTTTATTTATGAACGGAATATGGATAAATCCGATTATCCGGATATTACCCCCCCCCACTAAATTTTCATATTTCATATTTTCCAACCTTTCTGCAGGTACTCCAATATATGTTCCTGCTTTTTCAACATTTTTAACTACTACAGCTCCTGCACCGATTATGCAACTCCCACAGATGTTCACGTTATTACTTATACTGGCACCAATTCCAATCCATGTGCCTTTTCCGACGCTTACTGTACCCGCCAGATTTGCTCCTACAGATACATGAACAAAATCCTCAATTCTGTTATCATGTTCCACTACCGCACAAGAATTAATGATGCAGTGTTTTCCAATCTCGCTGCTAGAATTGATAACTGCATTTGCCATAACCACAGTTCCAACACCAATTTTCACATCAATATCGGATATAACTGCCGTCGGGTGAATTGCAGTGTACCAGCGGACATTGCTCAATTTTCCAGCTATCTTCTCACGGATTTTAGCATTTCCGATTGCAATCACAAATTCCGCATCATAATTCTTATAATCATCCACAACACCAAGAACAGGAAAGCTGACGAATATACCTGGCAAATCTGGATTATCATCCAAAAATCCTAAAACCTTATCACCGGATTTCTGAACAATGTCGGCGACCACTTTCCCATGACCGCTGGCACCTATAATAATTACCGACTTCATACTCCCACCTTATTTTCTACATTTTGCTTAGTTCCCCTAAACTCTTCCATAGTTGCAGACGTTTCAGAACTAATTCCATCTCTTTTTAAAACAGTTATAACTGTTTTAAAAATAATTTTCCAGTCACCCAAAAATGTGATATTATCCACATATTTAATATCCCAGTCAAATTTTTCTTCCCAGGTAATAGCATTTCGTCCATTTACCTGCGCCAGTCCTGTAAAACCCGGTCTGACTTCATGTCTTCTTGCCTGATTTTCATTATACAAAGGAAGATATTTTACCAATAATGGTCTCGGTCCTACAACACTCATATCCCCTTTTAACATATTAAAAAGTTCCGGTAATTCATCTAAAGATGTAGAGCGCAGAATCTTTCCAAATTTAGTTAAACGAACTTCGTCTGAAAGTAATTCTCCGTTTTTATCTTTTGCATTTGTCATAGTCCTGAATTTATATAACTTAAATATCTTTCCATCTTTACCGGGACGTTCCTGTGTAAATATTACGGGAGCTCCCAATTTTATTCGAATGAGAACCGCCGTGATTAATATAACCGGACTGAGTACAACAGTAGCTACCAAAGCGCATAAAAAATCCTGAGGTCGTTTGACATATTTTTCGTAAATACCTAATTTATGTTTACTCATTCTTGATACTCCCATTTAACCAAAACATGCCCTGACAATCTCGATGACAACCTCCTGCTGCTCTTCCGTCATTTTATTATCACTCGGCAGGCACAATCCTCTATGGAATATATCCATCCCCACATCAAGTGGTTTTCCATCTTTCCCAACTGCTCCTCCGGAAATGTAGGCATTCGTTTTTGCTCTGCCATTTCCCTCTCTTGTTACAAATCCGTTCATACGGTAAATCGGCTGCATATGCATTGGTTTCCAGATTGGGCGCCCTTCTGCATTATATTCAGCAAGCTTGTCAAGAATCTCTGTAGGGCATGTTTTTCCCGGTTCACTAATATAGAGAACTTCCTGTTCTCCTCTTACTTGTTTGCACATTGCTTCCGGATTAATAAGCATACAGGAAAGCCAATAATTCGGCTCCGAATTCTCTTCATCATATGGATTCATTATTACAGGCAAATCCTTAAATCCTTCTTTGTATCGTTCATATATTGCCTTTTTCTGGGCAATGTGTTCTTCCAGATATGGAATCTGCCCGCGGACAACTCCTGCAATTACATTGCTCATACGGTAGTTGTAACCAAGCTCTTCATGTTGGTACCAGGGAGCATTTTCTCTTGCCTGAGTAGACCATTTACGAACTTTATTGGCAGCCTCTTCATCATCTGTGAGAAGCATTCCTCCGGCTGAACCCGTAATAATCTTATTTCCATTAAAGGAAATAGCATTATAATCTCCAAATACGCCAGTCTGCACTCCCTTATATGTTGCTCCAAGTGATTCTGCAGCATCTTCAATAATTACTGCATTATGTGCTTTACATATTTCTCTGATTTCATCTACTTTACCTGGAGTACCATATAAATGGGCCACAACCACAACCTTAACATCAGGATAAAGCTCAAAAGCTTTTTCAAGTGCAACAGGGCCCATATTCCATGTATCATACTCTGTGTCAATAAATACAGGAACTCCTCCTTCATATACAACCGGGTTTACTGTTGCATCAAAGGTCATGTCGGAACAGAATACTTTGTCCCCTGGTTTTACTCCTGCCAGTTTTACTGCCATATGTAAAGCAGCTGTTCCAGCTGATAGCGCCACTGAATATTTGCAGCCAACCTTTTCACAGATAAGTCTTTCTACTTCATTGATGTTTTTTCCCACAGTAGACATCCAGTTTGTCTCATATGCCTCTGTTACATATTTTAACTCTTCTCCATGCATTGTAGGAGAAGAAAGCCAAACTTTATTTTCAAATGGTTTCATTTTTCATACCTCTTTTATTTTCTCTCATCCAACCTTCGCCGCTGCTGCCTCCCGCATCAGTTTCTCATACACTTCACCTTTTTTCTCACTTCCGTGTTCTCCGGCAGGGTGGTATGTTTTCACAATTGCCGCCACTCTTTCCCGAATGTCTGCTCTGTTTTCATAAGCATCGCTCATAATGCCGGAAAGCTGCTCAAGAAGCTTTTCCACATCAAACGGAATCGGTGAACCAATATGAATCAGCTCATTTGGTGTTTTTTTCATTCCCTCTTCTGACATCAGCTTTTCTTCAAAAAGCTTTTCTCCTGGGCGAAGGCCTGTGTATTCTATCTTAATATCCACATCCGGTTTAAATCCGGACAGCTTAATAAGATTTCGTGCCAGTGTATCGATTTTTACAGGAGAGCCCATGTCAAGAACGAAGATTTCTCCGCCCTTCGCATACGTTCCCGCCTGAAGCACAAGGTTTACTGCTTCCGGAATTGTCATAAAGTATCGGATAATATCCGGATGTGTAACTGTAACAGGTCCGCCCTCTGCAATCTGCTTTTTAAAAAGCGGAATCACAGAGCCGTTGCTTCCCAGTACATTTCCAAAGCGCACTGCCACAAACTCTGTTTTTGCGTTGCGAATCCTCTGATTTACTTCCTCACTTGCATAAACGCCCTGCATCCAGTGTGTGAAAAGCTGCGGAATTTCTGTTGCTTTTCCTTCTTTTATTTTGGCATCAAAGGCCTGAATAATCATCTCGCAGAGACGTTTGCTTGCTCCCATAATGTTTGTAGGATTCACGGCCTTATCTGTACTGATAAGAACAAATCTTTCCGTACCGTTTGCCATTGCAGCAAATGCCGTCTTATATGTGCCGATTGCATTATTTTTAATTGCCTCACAAGGACTGTCTTCCATGAGAGGTACATGCTTATGGGCAGCTGCATGATAAACCACATTTGGTTTATATTTTTCAAACACCTGAAAAATTTTCCTGCTGTCACGAACGGATCCGATAATCACTTCCAGGTTAAGCTCAGGATGTTTCTTTTTCATTTCCTGCTGAATGTCATAAGCATTATTTTCATAAAGTTCAAAAACAATTAACTGCTTTGGACGATGCTCTGCAATTTTCCGCACAAGCTCGGATCCGATAGAGCCGCCTCCGCCAGTTACAAGAACCACTTTTCCCTGTAAATATTCACATATTTCATCTGTGTTTACTTTAATCGGCTCTCTTCCAAGAAGGTCTTCAACATCTACATCTCGAAGAGCATTGACCTTTACCTCTCCTGTGAGAAGCTGATAAACTCCCGGAAGGCTTTTAAGCTCGCAGCCTGTCTCTTTACAAATGTTTAAAATATCACGTTTCTCTTCTGGTGTAGCGCTTGGAATGGCTACAAAAATTTTTTCGATCTTATATTTTTCCACACAGGAAAGGATATCATCACGTCCTCCTTCTACCAGAACGCCATCTACATACCTTCCCCACTTATTCGGATTGTCATCAATAAAGCAGCACACGTAATCTTTTGCTTCCTTGGCACCTCTTATATCTTTTAAAATCATCTGTCCTGCTCTGCCTGCTCCAATAAGAAGGACTCTCTTTCCGTGCGCAAGCCGCTGACTGGCTCTTCTTCGCTCCCTCTCAAGAAGAACAAAGCGATATGCAAACCGAATGCCCAAAGTCATTGTAAACTGTATCAGTCCGCCGAAAAAATAATAAGAAAACGGCATCCTTTCAAAAAACAAGGTCACTCCCACACACTGTGCCACAAATGTAACCGCAGTAGCTGCAACCACTCTCAAAAGCTCGCTGTAACTTGCAAAACGCCATATGCTGTTATACAAGTGCAGGCGCCAGAATACAAATACCACAAAAAGCATATATAACGGAGCAAATCTGTAACACGCACTTAAATATTCTTTTGGAATCGCAGTGTATTCGCAGTCAAATCGAAACCACAACGCAAGAAAAAATGCAATAAAAGCAGCCAGAGCATCATATACTGCCAAACCAGTAGATATCATCTTCCAGTGCTCAATTTTTCTTATTTTTTTGTAAAATTTCTCCATCCTTTTTCTTTCCCCTTTTGTCTGTCTGCCGCTCAGACTTGCGCGAAAAAAAAGCAGATAAGTTATACTCTCCCCATTTAATTTTTAGAGTCTTATCTGCCTTGTCTTATATGTAATTCGTCTGTAGCCAGCAGACTTTTATTTGGTCTAATTTTGTCTATAATTATAAACCAACTCTGTCGAATTTTCAATGTTTTTGCAAGAATTCTTTATGTAAAATTCTCATATATTTTATCCAAATTATCTGTGTTTTTTTCTATTTCACAACTTTCAACAAGTAAACTTGTATGTTGTTTTTGTAATATGTTCTTTTTATACAAAGAATATTTTTGTTAAACTGCACATTCTCTTTCCGTCTCTTCTTATATTTTATTATATTTTACAAATTATCGTCAACCATACTGACGAACCAGACGAACGACTTCCTCTCGCATCTGCTGGATCACCAAATCCGGACCGATAATTTTCACTTTTTCCCCAAGAGAAAACACCCAGCCCATAAATTGGCGGCTGACACGCACATTTACGCTTACAGTAAATCGATTCCCATCTGTCGGAATCATCATTACGTCTTTGCCAAATCGGTCGATCACAACTCCCGCCAGAGAATTATCCACCAAAAGTTTTACTGTCTGCTCTTCGCCTCCGTACATTCCAAAACTTTTTTTCGCATATTCTGCCATATCCAGTTTTGTAAAATATTCTGATCCTTCCCGTTTCTCCTCTGACATACTGATATGAAGCATCTTATCTACACGATAATGCTTAATAAGCCCAGCTTCCGAATCAAATCCCACCAGATAATAATTCTCATCATCCCAGGATAATCCCCAGGGGCTGATATGATACCACGCTCCGTTATGCCGAAGTTCCATCTCTTTTTTTAGATTCCACTGATAATACTGAAATTTAATCTTCCGATTTTCAGAAATCGCATTGTGAATCGCATCTACCGTATAGTAAATACTCTCATTCATAGTCTTTATTCTTCCGGATACATACACCTGTCTCTGCAGTTTCTGAGCCTCATATTTACTGACCAGCCTCTCCAGCTTTTTAATCAGGGCATTTGATTTTCGTTCTGTAATAAACTTGGAGGACTGAATGGCATCTACCAGAAGCTTCAGTTCCGGAAGCTCAAAAAAACGGCTTATCACATGATAGTGATAGCGGTTTCCTGTCGCTTCTCCCTCCACTTCAATTCCCAGTTTCTCCAAATCTCTCAAATCCTGATAGAGACTTTTACGATCTGCTGTAATATCATAGGCTGCAAGAGCCTCTATAATCTCCGGCATGGAAATATAGTGCTCTTCATCGGTTTGTTCTAACATAATCTGTGCCAGACAATATAATTTAAACTTCTGGTTTTTCCCCTTTGGCATGACTTTCACCTACTCTTTTCTGTTCCTCTCGGGACAAATCATTTCCTCTGCTTCTTCAAATTTATCAGCATCTCTTTTTAATACTTTACAAAAAACAACACAATATGGCAACCCCTGCTTTGTCTATCTCCGCATTGATAACTTCTCAAGCCCGCTCCCAATCAAATAAAAAATAACACCAACGATAATATGCATAATTAAATCCTCTCTTCCATATTTTAATATCTTTCATAATTTTTCTCCCACATTTTATACAAAACTACATTTCCTTATTTATCATTACGCCTGCCCCACCGCTTCTTTTACCAGACTCTTTTTGCAAATTTTACAAATTGTTCCCGCCGATGTAACCAGAACTACCTTTGCATACGCAGCATTTCCAATCTTGTCATAAAGACGTCCGGCACTCATTGATTCCCCTATCACCGTATAAGAACTGTTTGCTACATACCCGATTTTTCCAAGACCTTCATACATCACTTTGATTGCTTCCTTGTCATATTCATTATCCGGTTCTTTCTCTAATCGGATTTTCATACCTTTTTCCAGAAAATCACTTCCAAAATAATGCTTTGTCCCTGTCAATGTGATAAATATTTTTGCCATTCTTTTTTCTCCTCTCTGCTTTAATCATCGTAATGATCCCAGCCGCCAAAAATCCCATGACTACTATGACCCGTTTTTCGTCCATTTTCATCATAATGATTTATTCCGCCGAATATTCCTTGACGGCTCGAGCCTGTTTTATGACCATTCTCATCATAATGATTTATTCCGCCGAATATTCCTTGATGGCTCGAACCTGTCTTGCAGCCGTTTTCATCGTAGTGATTCATGCCGCCAAAAATCCCTTGGCTGCTATGACCTGTTTTTCGTCCATTTGAATCGTAGTGATTCATACCCCCAAATATTCCCCTTCTACTGTACCCATCTTTTCTGCTCATTTTTATTCCTCCGCGTTTGTGATATTGTATTTCTTTTGATGAAATTATTTTATTATAATAAGTGTGGTATAAAAATCCCACCTTCTGTCAAACCAAAACTTTCTCAGAACAAAAAAAGCACCTCTTAGATCAACTCTAAGAAGTGCTCTCATTTCATGCCATCTGATATTATGGTTTTATATTTAATTTTAGTACAGTTTTGCACCTGCCGGGATTCTGTTATCTACCATAAGAAGATTCAGTCCCTCTTTGCCGTCTTCCTCATGTACTGCAGAAATCAGCATACCGCAGGAATCAATACCCATCATTGCTCTTGGCGGAAGGTTCACGATTGCGATGCAAGTTTTGCCGATCAGTTCTTCCGGCTCATAATACTCGTGGATTCCGCTTAAGATTGTACGGTCTGTTCCTGTTCCGTCATCTAAAGTAAACTGAAGAAGTTTCTTAGACTTCGGTACTGCCACACAGTCTTTTACTTTTACTGCACGGAAATCAGATTTTGAGAATGTCTCGAAATCAACATCTTCCTCGAATAACGGCTCGATTTTTACTTTGGAAAAATCCATTTTTTCTGCCATGTCTGATGTAGCAGTAAATGTTGCAACAGATTTTGCCGGATCCTTCTGTCCTGCGTTGTTTGCTTCGTTCTTAGCAGCACCCTGTGACTTCATTGTTGGGAAAGATTTCACGTTTTCTTCATGATTCTTCGGGATGCGTCACTGTACTATATTTTCTAAATTTATAAACCTTATAATTACTTCACTATTCGTCATTATTGAATTGTCTTTGTTGTCAATTTGCTGTAAACCAAACAAATTGTTGTCATCCGTTTTACTAA
>Snoopy_p2__coassemble_354_pt1 | contig 43953 bp, 36 predicted proteins | sample Snoopy_p2__metabat2_high_PE_016 | metagenome-assembled genome bin Snoopy_p2 | reverse complement strand
GCGGAGACGTTGGCGGTGGAGATACCGGTGGCGGAGACGTTGGCGGTGGAGATACCGGTGGCGGAGACGTTGGCGGTGGAGATACTGGCGGCGGAGACGTTGGTGGTGGAGATACTGGCGGCGGAGACGTTGGCGGTGGAGATACCGGCGGCGGAGATGTTGGCGGCGGAGATACCGGTGGCGGGGATTCTGACATAGTGTATCAGTAAATAATAAAAGCAAAAAAAGGAGCATCTGAAAAGATGGTCCTTTTTTCAACAGGAGAAAAGTAGATGGAAAAGATAAGAGTAAATGTGATCATTCCTACATACCGCCCGGGGAAGGAATTTGTGGAGCTTTTAAAAGGGATGAAAAAGCAGGAATATCAGCCGGATAAGGTGATTATTATGAATACGGAAGAAGAATATTGGGACGTCCGTTGGGAAACACTTTGTCCGAAGACAGAAGTTCACCACATAAAAAAGAATGAGTTTGACCACGGCGGAACGAGAAAAGCGGGCGCAGCTCTGGCAGATGGCAGTATTCTTGTATTTATGACACAAGATGCAGTACCTTATGATAAATATCTGATAGGAAATCTTATAAAGCCTCTTCTGGAGAAGGAAGATGTGGGGGCTGCCTATGCAAGGCAGCTTCCAAAGGAAGACTGCAGCTTCCTGGAAAAGTGTACAAGAAGCTTTAATTATCCGGAAGCTTCCTGCATCAAAACAGAAAAGGATATGCCGGTTTACGGGGTTAAAACATTTTTCTGTTCCAATGTCTGTGCGGCATACAGAAGAGAAGCATATGATAAAGTGGGTGGCTTTGTTAAGAAAGCAATTTTTAACGAAGATATGATCTGCGCGGGAAATATGGTAAAGGCAGGGTACGGCATTGCTTATGCTGCAGATGCAAAAGTGGTGCATTCGCATAATTACACGTGTCTGCAGCAGCTTCATCGAAATTTTGACCTGGGTGTATCCCAGGCGGAACACCCGGAAATATTTGAGGGTGTTCCTTCTGAGGGAGAGGGCATTCGTCTTGTAAAAAAAACAGCGGAACTTCTTATGAAAGATGGGAAATTCTGGCTTCTTCCAAAGCTTGTTTTCCAGAGCGGCTTTAAGTATATTGGATATTTTATGGGAAAAAGATATAAAAAACTTCCCTCTAAAATTATTTTATGGGCGACAATGAACAGAGCATACTGGAAGAATAGATAAGCTTTATTCGAACATAATTATTTTCAAAGTTTATCACATTTTGAACACAATTCACTGGTAAACTGGTTTTATAAAAAAGAAGATATTATGTTCAGATAGAAGGGAGTAAAGTCCATGAGTGACGAAAGAAAATGGGAGCCTGATAACAGACAGGCAGAAGGAAGCCCGGGAGCAAATGAAAATAGAGAAAATATACAGAATGAGCAGGATACACGGAACGCGCAAAATACTACGAACGGGAAGAATACACAATCTGGTGAAAGCCGGGAAGAGAAAAGACCTATGACGCATCCGTATTCCAGATATAATCCGGAATCTCAGAATGCTTCCGGTATTGACCGATATGGAAATCCGGAGCCTCAGAGAAGAAGGGAGTCTGCTCAGAATGGTTCCGTACCTCCAAGATACGGATATTATCAGGTGCATGAAAATCAGGGAAGTGCAGGCGGAAACGGAAATCCTCCCAGGCCTCCAAAGAACAGAAAAAGCGGAGGCGGTTTCTGGAAAAAGGCAGGCTGTGCAGCTCTTCTGGCAGTGATTTTCGGTGTCGTGGCAGGCGGGATATTTTTTGGTATGGGAACGCTCGTTAAAGAGGAGCAGGAACCGATTGCAAGTACAGAAATTCTTCAGGAAGAAAATGGAGCTTCAGAAGGAAATCAAGTATCTGGAAACGCTTATTCTGTTGCTGATGTAGCGCAGGCATCCATGCCTTCCGTTGTTGCTATTACTTCTGTAAGCGTACAGGAAATTCCGGACTATTTTGGGATTTTTGGATATGGCGCACAGCAGTATCAGAGTGCGGGAAGTGGTTCTGGCATCATCGTGGGAGAAAATGACGATGAGCTTTTAATTGCAACAAATAATCATGTAGTAGCAGGAGCTACTACATTAAGCGTATGTTTTATTGGAAAAGATGTGGTAAATGCAGAGGAAGAGACACAGAATCTGGCAAGCGGCGACGGCGATATTAATGTAGAAGACGCAGTTAATGCAAAAATCAAGGGAACAGATGAGGAGAACGACCTTGCGGTTGTATCAGTGAAAAAGAGTGATATTCCGGAAGATACCATGAGTGAAATTAAAATCGCGCAGCTTGGAAATTCAGACGGACTTATAGTTGGAGAGCAGGTTGTGGCAATCGGAAATGCTCTTGGTTATGGTCAGTCCGTTACCTCAGGCTGGGTGAGTGCTCTGAATAGAAGCATTGCTACAGACGAAGGTACAAACACAGAGCTGATTCAGACAGATGCAGCGATTAATCCCGGAAACAGCGGCGGAGCGCTCCTTAACATGAAAGGCGAAGTAATCGGAATCAATTCAGCCAAGTATGCAGACAATGCAGTGGAAGGCATGGGATATGCCATTCCGATTTCCAAGGCACAGCCGATTCTGGAGGATTTAATGAATCGCAAAACACGTGATAAAGTAGCGGCAAGTAAAACAGCATATCTCGGTGTCACAGTGCAGGATCTTCCTTCCGAGGTAAGCCAGATGTACAATATGCCTTCCGGCGCTTTTGTCACAGAGACAGTTCCGGGAGAGGCAGCAGATGCAGCAGGTATCAAAAAGGGAGATATTATTGAAAAGCTGGACGGTCAGAAAGTAACGGGAAATCAGGATCTGGTAGAAAAGCTGCAGTATTATGAGGCAGGCGAAACAGTTGAGGTTGTTGTTGCAAGAGCAGATGACGGAGAATACAAAGACATTACAATGGAAGTAACGCTTGGGACACGCCCTCAGGAATAATGATAATACGGGAAATGAGGTGTGAAAAGCACCTCATTTTCCTGTTGTTTTTATAAAAACTTTATTTTAACAGAAAGATATATTGTGATATAATGTGACATATCAGAAGGTGAAGAAAGGAGTTATCATGGGAGACCAGTTTGATGATAAAGAAGAATTAACAGAAGCAGCAGGGGAGAATGAACAGGAGAATGACAAAGATGAATACGAAAACTTTTGTTTTCTCTGCCGCAGACCGGAGAGTCAGTGCAAGGGAATGATCGAGCTCCCCAATAATATACATATCTGTACAGACTGTATGCAGAAAAGCTTTGACAGTATGAATACGCAGATAAACAACGGAAATTTTAATTATGCAGATCTTATGAACATGCCGAATGTGAGCATGATAGATTTAAGTAATTTACAGCCTCCTACTGCAAAGCCCAAAAAAGTGAAGAAGAAAAAGGAGGAGGAAAATAAGCCGGTTCTTGATCTTAAAAATATCCCGGCGCCCCACAAGATCAAGGCAACTCTTGACGAGTATGTGATTGGACAGGAATATGCAAAAAAAGTAATGTCTGTAGCTGTGTATAATCATTATAAACGTGTAGCTACCAACACAATGGATGAAATTGAGATTGAGAAGTCAAATATGCTTATGATCGGACCGACAGGAAGTGGTAAGACATATCTTGTAAAGACTCTTGCAAAACTTCTCGATGTACCGCTTGCCATTGCAGACGCAACCTCGCTTACAGAGGCCGGATATATTGGAGATGATATTGAAAGCGTAGTTTCCAAGCTTCTCGCAGCAGCAGACAACGATGTAGAAAAAGCAGAACACGGAATTATTTTCATCGATGAGATCGACAAGATAGCAAAGAAAAAAAATACAAACCAGAGAGATGTAAGCGGAGAAGCAGTGCAGCAGGGAATGCTGAAGCTTCTGGAGGGAAGCCAGGTGGAGGTTCCCATCGGTGCAAACAGTAAAAATGCGATGGTTCCTATGACGACAGTAGATACAAGGAATATTCTTTTTATCTGCGGAGGAGCGTTCCCGGATCTGGAAAATATTATTAAAGAGCGTCTGAATAAACAGGCATCCATTGGTTTTTATGCAGATTTAAAAGATAAGTATGATAATGATCCGCATCTTCTTGAGAAGGTGACAGTAGACGATATTCGTACCTTTGGAATGATTCCCGAGTTTATCGGACGTCTGCCGATTATCTTTACCTTAAATGGTCTTACAGAGGATATGCTGGTTAAGATTTTGAAAGAGCCGAAAAATGCAATTTTAAAACAGTACCAGAAACTGCTGGCTCTCGACGAGGTAAAACTGGAATTTGAAGACGGAGCGCTTCACGCCATTGCAGCCAAAGCCCTTGAGAAAAAAACAGGAGCGAGAGCTTTGCGGGCAATTCTTGAGGAGTATATGCTTGACATTATGTACGAGATTCCAAAGGACGATTCTATTGGCGAGGTTATTATAACGAGAGAGTATATTGAAGGCACAGGAGGACCAAGAATTCTTTTAAGAGGGCAGGAAGTGCCGCTTCTGGAGCAGCAGTAAGAAAGGAGACAGAAATGGCAAACGATTTTTTTGACAGCTTTGGGGAGACAATCTCAAGAACAGCGAGAGAGTTAAGTGAAAAAGCAGAAAATTTTTATGAAGTGCAGAAGCTTCGCAATCAGATTTCTGCAGAAGAGCGTGTTGTCTCCAAAGCAATGGAAAGACTGGGCAGCATTATTTATAAGCGGTACGAAGGCGGAGAGCCTGTCGATGATGAAATTGCAGGAATCTGTGGAGAAATCAGCAGACATGTAAGCAAAATACATGAGCTGAAAGGTTCTGCCGCGGGAAAAGCAGGACAGAAAATCTGTCCGTCCTGTCATCACACAATAGACAAAGAAGTATTTTTCTGTCCTTTCTGCGGAACTGCCTGCGAGGATAAAAAAGAAAAGCCGGAGGAGGAAGCTTTCCGGGAAGAAACCGTAGAAAAACCGGAAAATACACCGAAAGAGGAGACAATTTTCCAGCGGGCAGAAGAATCTGAGGAGACAGAAATCAGGGAAACAGAATCTGGTGAGACAGAGGAAACGGAAGAACTGGGGAAGACAGAAGAGAAAATTTCCGGCAGTGAAGAAGCATAAATACGAGATACAGAAAGAAGGTGCATGACATTAAATTTGTCATGGCCTTCTTTTTTGGATTGAGGTGTAAATTACAGATATAATATCAGTTTATCTAAATTATATGTCCGCAATATAAAGACAAAAGTTCGCAACAGAAAGAAAAAGTTGTTGACATTCTATTTCCTATCGCATATAATAAGTTTGCAGCGCTCGCATTACCGTGGTAATACACGAAATTAAACAATAAGGAGTTTGAGAAATGGAAGCAGTCATGAATTTTTTAGATTCAATCGTAGGCAGTATAAATACTCTGTTGTGGGATAATCTTCTGATGTACCTTCTGGTTGCAACAGGGATTTATTTTACATTTCGCCTGCGTTTTATCCAGGTAAGGAAATTTGGTGTGGGAATGAAAGCACTGTTTGGGAATTTTTCTTTAAACGGAGGTTCTAATGGAGCAGGATTAAGTTCATTTCAGGCTCTTACCACTGCAATTGCGGCTCAGGTTGGAACAGGTAATATCGCAGGTGCGGCAACTGCCATTGCAGCCGGGGGACCGGGAGCGATTTTCTGGATGTGGGTTTCTGCATTTTTTGGAATGGCGACAATCTACTCGGAGGCAGTTTTGGCGCAGCATACGAAGAAAGTGGTAGACGGAGTTGTAACAGGAGGTCCTGTTTATTACATAAAAGCAGTATTTAAAGGAAAATTTGGAAAATTTCTGGCGGGATTTTTTTCAGTTGCCATTATTCTGGCATTGGGATTTATGGGAAATATGGTGCAGTCCAATTCCATTGGAGACTCCTTTCACAATGCGTTTGGAATCAATCCTCTGATTGTGGGAATCTGTGTGGCTGCTGTGGCTGCGGTGATTTTTATCGGCGGTGTAAAGAGAATTGCGTGGGTAACAGAGAAAATCGTTCCCATTATGGCGCTGTTTTATATTGTTGGCTGTGTTGTAATTTTGTGTATGTGCGGAAGCGATGTAGGCGTTGCATTTAAACAGATTTTTGTAATGGCATTTAATCCGCAGGCAATGGCAGGAGGAGCTCTTGGAATTACGGTTCAGAAGGCAATGCGTTTTGGTGTTGCAAGAGGACTTTTTTCCAATGAGGCAGGTATGGGATCTACACCTCATGCACACGCAACAGCCCAGGTGAAACATCCAAGTGACCAGGGAATTATCGCAATGATGGGAGTGTTTATTGATACTTTTGTAATTCTTACACTGACAGCTCTTGTAATTATTTCTACAGGTGCTCTTGAGACAGGACTTACAGGTTCCAGTCTCGCGCAGGCTGCCTTTGATGCAAAGTTCGGTTCTTTTGGAAAAATATTTATTGCCATTTGCATGCTGTTTTTTGCCTTTACAACTATTATAGGATGGTACTATTTCGGAGAAGTAAATGTGCGTCATCTTTTTGGAAAAAAGGCAGTAAAAATTTATTCTGTTCTTGTTGTACTTTTTGTTGTGGCAGGCTCTGTATTGAAGGTGCAGCTTGTATGGGATATGTCCGATATGTTTAACGGACTGATGGTGCTTCCAAACCTGATTGGACTTCTTGCTTCTGGAGGTGTTGTTGTAGCGCTTACCAGGAAGTATGAGGAATATATCCGGAAAAATAAATAATGAAGAAAGCAGGCTTTCGGAAATAAGACCATTTCCGGGGGCTTCTTTTTTATGTTTTTTTAACAGAACGTTTATTGAAGGGTAAAAAAGTAAATGATAGAATGATAAAAAAGATGCTGGAAAATCTTCAAAAGGAGGAGATTATGGGGAAAAAGAATTATTTACTGGCAGGTTCTATTGTTATATCTTGTCTGATATTACTTTATGGCTGGTTTGGAGACTATTTGTCAGACAGGATATTTCCAATAGATTTGCTGATTTTTTTCGGAATCTTCATTGGCTTTTTTGTATGTCTGATATGGGCTTTGAGAAGAAAAAGCTGGCGTTCTCTTGCTGTTTTAATAGCGGGAGCGTTTGTTTTTGTTTTCTTTCCTTTTCGGGAAGCCCGGGTAAGAACCGAGTTTATTCTGTATGCAAAAGCCAGAGACAGGGTAGTAGAAATGGTAAAAGAAGGGGAGGTTTCTTCTGATAGTTATGGTAGTGCGAAGCTGCCTTCTATTTATAGTTTTACCTCTTCTAATGGAAAAATCCATATTTATCAGAATAATGAAGAAGGAACTGTCATCACGTTTTGGGTATTTTGTGGAATGTTAAGCGGAACGGAGGAATTGATATATGCTGACGGAGGAGAGGCTCAGATAAAAGAAGAGCTGAAATCCTTTTATGTGGAAAGTATTGAAAAACTAAAAGACAACTGGTATTATGTAAAAACATTATAATTTTAAAAGATTTATTGAAAAACAATATATGGCAGCAGCGAAGGGAAAGGAGGCATATTATGGTAAAAACAGTAGGAATTGTCAGTTTATCCAGTGGAACTATTGGAGAAGATTTTGTAAAACATGAGGTGGATTTGGGAATCAGGCGTCTGGAAGGATACGGACTTTCTGTGAAGTTTATGCCTCATGCCCGGAAAGGAATCGACTATATAAAAGAAAACCCGGGGAAGCGGGCAGAGGATTTGCTTCAGGCATTTGAAGATCCTGAGGTGGATATGATTTTGTGCGCCATCGGAGGAGATGATACGTACCGCCTTCTTCCTTATTTATTTGAGAACGACGAGCTGAAGAAGGCAGTGAAAAATAAAATCTTCCTGGGATTTTCCGATTCTACCATAAATCATTTTATGCTTCATAAAGTAGGGCTTCCTACTTTTTACGGACAGGCGTTTCTTTCCGATGTGTGCGAAATGGAGCCGGAAATGCTGCCTTATACGAGAAAATATTTTGAGGAGCTGATTACCACGGGAGGTATCCGGGAAATCACGCCGGGTGAGGTGTGGTATGAAAGCAGAACTGATTACAGCGAAAGTCAGATTGGGACAAGACTGCCCGTGCATCAGAACAGAGGATTTGAGCTTCTTCAGGGAAAGGCTGTTTTTGGCGGAAAAATTCTGGGAGGTTGTATTGATACGATTTTTGATATGTTTGACGGGGAGAGATACAAAGATTCTCCGGAGATTTGTAAGCGCTATCAGCTTTTTCCATCTCTGGAGGACTGGAAGGGAAAGATTCTCCTTTTGGAATCCAGTGAGGAAAAAATGTCTCCTGAAAAATACAGAAAGGCTCTCACTGTATTAAAAGACACAGGGATTTTTGAAGTGATAAACGGTGTTTTAATTGGAAAACCAATGGACGAGACGTATTATGAAGAGTATAAAAAAATACTTGTGGAGGTAATTGATAATCCTTCTCTTCCTGTTGTGTACAATATTAATGTGGGTCATGCCCTCCCGCGCTGTATTATTCCCTTTGGAGTAGAAGCAGTAGCAGATATGGAACAGCAGAAAATTACGTTTGAAAGGGACCATTAAACAGATCCCTTTTCGCTGGTAAAATTTCAGGATTCTATAGCAATTTTAAATACAACCTTGGAAACGGCGGCAGGCACATCTGTCATCATGGCAACTTTGTGAGCGTCATTTGGAAAGCATACAAGAAACTGTCCAGGTTTGACATCGTAACAGCCGTCCGCTTTTCCTGTGAGGAATCCAATGTCTTTTTGTTTATCATAAGGTGTGGAGACAGTAAGACTGTCTGTGTCAGCTGTGGCAATGCGTTCTGTTCCTGAGACAGTATAGTGAAGGTCAATATAACGGCGGTGTGCTTCATACATACACTGTTCTTCCGGTTTTGTGGTAAGAGAAACCGGATTGCAGAAAAGAACCCCTTCTTTTAAAACGGTGTTGGTGGGCGGCAGTTCTCCTTCTTTTAAGGTGCTGAGATAGCAGAGTGCCTCGTACAGAAGAGGGAAATCCCTGTAATTGTCTTTGTTTTTTAAAGAATCAAAAATCATATAAATCTCCTTTCGTGGGTGGGTTAAATTTTATATAGATTCGCTGTTGGAAAAATAAAAATTCCAGAGCAAAATGAGACTTTGCGGAAAACCATATTAGGAAAATAAGGGTGCAGTTCTTCTTCCGTAATATAAATTTCGTCTTCGTCCCATGTGTCTTTATAATATTGTCGGCAGGATTCCAGTTCTTTTTTTGTGGAAAATCCCACATCTCCAATAAGCAGAAGTCCATTTGGATTTAAGTGTTTAAGAAGCTGTTGGATAAAATTAATCTTCTGCTGGGTACTAAGATGATGTATAGCATAAGTGGAGATGATAAAGTCAAAAGTTTTTTCTTTTAAAGCAGAAGGGTATCCTGTGGAGAAATCATGTTGTATTAAATTGGCATTGGGCATTTTTAAATTTGCGGCTTCAATCATTTTTTGCGAGAAATCAATGCCGGTTACAGAATAACCGTTTTGATAAAATTTTTCAGTTAGCGTACCAGTTCCAAAGCCGACATCTAAGATATAGCCGTCTTTTTTTTGTTCACAGACTGTTTCGTAAATTATTTTCAGTATTTCATAATATCCTGCAAAAGGGTAAGAATATTCGTCGTTACTTTTTTCAGTGCTTTTATCGTAATACTTTGCCCATAAATCAAATCCAATATTATCTAACATAAATTTCTCCTTAAAAAATTCATTTTACAGTTTCTTCATCATGGAAATTTCTTTCAGCAGAGTTCCATCTTTCAGGCGGATTGCATCAGGGCGCTCTCCTGTGCAGAAAAATCCCATTTTTTCATACAGATTTCGCGCGCGGTCATTTCCTTCTATGTATTCCAGCTCCAACTGGAGAATCTGACGTTTTCTGGCAATGGAAACCATTTCCCTCATCATTGCCTTCCCAAGACCGAGTCCCTGATATTCTTTCAGAATGCCAATCGAAACCGAGGCACGATGCTTTGTTTGATTCACTTCTGAAAAGAAATCTGGCAGTTTCTCACGATTTTATTCTCTGCGAAAGCGGCAATGTACAGGTCGTAGTCAGACTGACAGACAGAGCTGAGAATTTTTGCTTCTTTTTCAGGTGTGGGATTTCGAAAAATAACTGATTGTCCGTCTTTCAGTGTAATGGTTTTGGAATGATATATCATGAAAATGTCCCCTTTTCTTGTCCTCATAAATTTATTATAACATTGCTATATGGGGAATACCAGAAAACTTTTGCAGTGAAAAGCAGAAAAGGGTGGGGAAATGTAGAAAAAGGTTAGTACGAAAAAAATAAAAAAATCGAAAAAAGGTATTGACTTTTACATAGAAGTGCGGTATTATAATCAGGCAGTCGCGAACAGCGGCGAACATAAGAAATGCAGGAGTGGCGGAATTGGCAGACGCGCAGGCTTCAGGTGCCTGTGGTAGCAATATCGTGTGGGTTCAAGTCCCATCTCCTGCATTATTTTTTTGCCTTGCAGAAGAAGAGGTTGCTTCGTAACATATATTTTGCAGCAAGAACACAAGCGTGTTCCTGAATCTTGATTTCATTTCAATTTACATTTCAAAGTAAAAGTTCTCATTTACAAATTTCCGTATTTCTGATAATATAAAAGCAATTTTACTGAAAGGGGAACAGACATAACAAATGGACGAAGACGACAGTGCTGAGGGAAATCAGTGTCTCATATATCATTTGTCTGATTGGATAGGGCATGGTCTATACTTACGTGAGTAGGAATAGGCTGTGCTTTTTGTGTTTTTATTACAATTATTATCATTAAAAAATCAGATATATTTCAGGAGGCATCATTTTGGAACAGTCAATTTTATTTATTATTTTACTGCAAATTGTTTTAATTGGGTTAAACGCTGTGTTTGCCAGTGCGGAAATTGCAGTTATTTCCGTAAATGACAGCAAAATGGAGAAAATGGCGGGAAACGGGGATAAGCGCGCAGCCCGGCTTTTAAGTCTGACAAAACAGCCGGCACGTTTCCTGGCAACGATTCAGATTGCAATTACACTTTCCGGATTTCTGGGCAGTGCCTTTGCTGCAGAAAACTTTTCAGGGATCCTTGTAGATTGGCTCCTGGGACTGGGTATACCCGTGCCGGAGAGTGCTCTTGATTCTATTGTTGTTATTTTGATTACTCTTGTCCTTTCTTATTTTACTCTTGTATTTGGAGAGCTTGTTCCAAAACAGATTGCAATGAGAAAGGCAGAGCCACTGGCTCTTGGAATTTCGGGAATGCTTACGGTGATTGCGCGTTTCTTTGCGCCTCTTGTGAACTTCCTTACTTTTTCTACAAATTCTGTGCTGCGTCTGTGTGGAATAGACCCGGATGCAGAAGATGAAAATGTCAGCGAAGAGGAAATTCGAATGATGGTAGATGCGGGAAGTGAGAAGGGAACCATTGACCATCAGGAGAGAGAGTTTATACAGAATGTATTTGAATTTGACGATATTTCAGCAGAAGAAATCCTCACACACAGAACAGAGGTAGTAATGCTGGATATGGAAGATTCTATGGAGGAGTGGAAGGAAATTATTTTCCGGACAAGACATACTTTTTATCCGGTGTGTGATGGCTCTGCAGATAAAATCATTGGAATTTTAAATGCAAAGGACTATTTTCGTCTGGAAAATAAGGACAGAGAGCAGGTGATGAAGTATGCGGTAAGTTCTGCGTATTTTGTGCCGGACACCATAAAAGCAGACGACTTATTCCGGAATATGAAAAAAGAAAAAACAGTATTTGCAGTTGTGTTGGACGAATATGGCGGAGTTGCCGGAATTATCACGATTAACGACCTTGTAGAGCAGCTTGTGGGAGATCTGGAGACAGAAAAAGAGGAAGAGAAAATAGAAAAACTCGAAGAAGGTTTATGGAAAATACCGGGCAGCGCCGAACTTGAAGAGGTTTCCAAAACACTGGGCATTTCCCTTCCGTGGGACGAATACGAAACATTTAATGGGCTTGTTTTTCATACTTTGCAGCACATACCTGAACAGGGAAATAACTTGAATCTGGAGATATGCGGACTTTTGATCCGGGAAATAGAGATGGAAGAGAATAAAATAAAAGCAGCAGTAATAACGATAAAAGATTAAAAAAAGTTTGAGCTATGCAATTATTTTTAGGAAAAAAATTATTGCCAAACAAATGCTCTTGTGATACAATTTTGAAGATTTAGGATAAAATAATACAGTGAAAAATGCCAGACGAATTGTTCCGCACTTTGTGCTCTCACAATTCTGCCCCGCATTCGAATATCGTGGAGCATATGCCCAACTTTATTCGAATTTCGGGGCGGGTCATAAAGGCATCTAAAATTTAAAGAGAAAGGGAGATTGTATGAAAGCATTTCTGATATTAGAAGATGGCCATGTATTTACAGGAAAAAGTATTGGTTCAACAAGAGAAGTCATCAGCGAAATTGTCTTTAACACTTCTATGACCGGTTATCTGGAAGTAATGACAGACCCTTCTTATGCAGGGCAGGCAGTCTGCATGACATATCCTTTAATAGGAAATTACGGAATCTGTTATGATGACCAGGAGTCCGGGAAACCGTGGATTGACGCTTTTATTGTGCGGGAACTTTCACGCGTTCCGAGCAATTTCAGAAGCGTAGATACCATTCAGCATTTTCTGACAAAGCATGACATTCCCGGAATTGCAGGGATTGATACAAGAGCACTTACCAGAATCCTTCGGGAGAAGGGAACAATGAATGGTATGATCACAGTCAATGAAAATTATGATTTAGATGCAATTCTCCCCAGATTAAAAGCATATACAACCGGAAAGGTGGTAGAGAAAGTAACTTGCCGGGAAAAAGAAATATTAAAAGGAAACGGTCCGAAGGTTGCACTTATGGACTTCGGGGCAAAGAGAAATATTGCCCGCTCCTTAAATGAAAGAGGCTGTCAGGTAACCATTTATCCGGCGCTTACAACAGCAGAGGAAATTTTAAAAGATAATCCGGATGGCATTATGTTAAGCAATGGCCCTGGAGATCCGAAGGAATGTACTTCTATTATAAAGGAAGTAAAAAAACTTTACGATTCCGATGTGCCGATTTTTGCAATCTGTCTCGGACATCAGCTTATGGCTCTTGCAACAGGCGGTGACACTCATAAGATGAAATACGGACACAGAGGAGGCAACCATCCTGTAAAAGATCTGGAAACAGGAAGAGTTTATATTTCTTCCCAGAATCACGGATATGTAGTAGACGCAAAAGGACTTGAGGAAAAACACATTGCCCGACCTGCTTTTGTGAACGTAAACGATGGAACAAACGAGGGAATGGCTTATGAAGGTAAAAACATCTTTACCGTGCAGTTCCATCCGGAAGCGTGTCCCGGCCCGCTTGATTCCGGATACTTATTTGACCGCTTTATGAAAATGATGGGAGGGGAAAAATAATGCCAAGAAATAAAGACATAAAAAAAGTACTTGTAATTGGTTCCGGTCCGATTATCATTGGACAGGCTGCAGAGTTTGACTATGCAGGAACACAGGCATGCCGTTCCCTGAAAGAAGAAGGCCTTGAGGTAGTTCTTTTAAATTCAAATCCTGCGACTATTATGACAGATAAAGATATTGCAGATCGAGTTTACATTGAGCCTCTTACAGTTGAAGTAGTAGAACAGCTTATTTTAAAGGAAAAACCGGACAGTGTTCTCCCGACGCTTGGGGGACAGGCAGGATTAAACCTTGCTATGGAGCTTGAGGAAAAAGGCTTCTTAAAAGAACATAATGTGCGCCTCATTGGTACGACAGCAGAGACCATTAAAAAGGCGGAGGACCGTCAGGAATTTAAAGATACCATGGAAAAAATCGGAGAGCCGGTTGCTGCTTCCAAGGTGGTTACTACAGTGGAAGACGGTGTTTTATTTACAAATACCATCGGATACCCGGTTGTTCTTCGTCCTGCTTACACACTTGGAGGAAGCGGCGGCGGAATCGCAAATAATGAGGTTGAGCTTCGCGAAATTCTGGAAAACGGTCTTCGCCTTTCACGAGTAGGAGAGGTTCTTGTAGAGCGCTGTATTGCCGGCTGGAAAGAAATTGAGTATGAGGTAATGCGGGACAGTGCAGGAAACTGTATCACAGTCTGCAATATGGAAAATATCGACCCGGTCGGTGTGCATACAGGAGACTCCATTGTTGTAGCTCCGTCACAGACACTTGGGGACAAAGAATACCAGATGCTTCGTACTTCTGCTCTTAATATTATTACAGAGCTTGGAATTACAGGAGGATGTAATGTGCAGTATGCGCTCCATCCGGAGAGCTTTGAATACTGCGTAATTGAAGTAAATCCACGAGTAAGCCGTTCCTCTGCCCTTGCAAGTAAGGCAACAGGATACCCCATTGCAAAGGTTGCGGCAAAAATTGCTCTGGGATATACTCTGGACGAAATTCCAAACGCGATCACAGGGAAAACATACGCAAGCTTTGAGCCGATGCTCGATTACTGCGTTGTAAAAATTCCTCGTCTTCCATTCGATAAATTTATTACAGCAAAGAGAACCCTTACAACACAGATGAAAGCAACAGGAGAAGTTATGAGCATCTGCCATAACTTTGAGGGAGCTCTTATGAAAGCCATCCGTTCTCTGGAACAGCACGTAGACAGTCTGATGTCATATGATTTTACAGGGCTTTCTGATGAAGAACTTTTAGAGGATTTAAAGGTTGTAGACGACAGAAGAATCTGGAAAATAGCAGAGGCAGTAAGAAGGGGAATCCCGGAAGCAATTCTTCATGATATTACAAAGATTGATTTGTGGTTTATAGATAAGCTTGCCATTTTAGTGGAAATGGAAGAAGCGCTTAAAACACAGGAGCTTACAAAAGAACTTCTTCTTGATGCAAAGCGTATGGAGTTCCCGGATTCTGTTATTGCCGCTCTTTCCAAAAAGACAGAAGAAGAAATCAAAACACTTCGAAAAGAATTTGGCATTAAAGCTGCCTATAAAATGGTAGATACCTGTGCGGCAGAGTTTGCTGCAGAAACACCTTACTATTATTCCGTATACGGAGATGAGGAAACAGAAAATGAGGCTGTTTCTGATTCCGGCAAAAAGAAAATCCTTGTGCTTGGTTCCGGACCGATTCGTATCGGACAGGGTATTGAATTTGACTTCTGCTCCGTACATTGTACCTGGGCATTTGCAAAAGAAGGATACGAAACTATAATTATCAATAACAACCCGGAAACAGTAAGTACAGACTTTGATATTGCAGATAAGCTGTATTTTGAACCGTTGACTCCGGAAGATGTGGAAAACGTGGTAAATATGGAGAAACCGGACGGCGCAGTTGTACAGTTCGGTGGACAGACAGCCATTAAGCTTACAGAGGCACTTATGAAAATGGGTGTAAAAATCCTTGGTACTTCCGCAGAGGACGTAGACGCTGCAGAGGACAGAGAGCTGTTTGATCAGATTCTGGAACAGTGCGAAATTCCAAGACCAAAGGGACATACTGTTTTCACAGCAGAGGAAGCAAAGAAAGCAGCAGCACAGCTTGGTTACCCTGTTCTTGTACGTCCTTCCTACGTGCTTGGCGGACAGGGAATGCGAATTGCAGTCAGCGATGAAGATGTGGAAGAATATATCGGAATCATCAATCAGATTGCACAGGAGCATCCAATCCTTGTAGATAAGTATCTTATGGGAAAAGAAATCGAGGTAGACGCTGTATGTGACGGAGAGGATATTTTGATTCCTGGTATTATGGAGCACATTGAACGTGCAGGAATTCACTCCGGAGACAGTATTTCCGTATATCCGGCACAGACGATCAGTGAGACTACAAAGGAAACTATTGCAGAATATACACGTCGTCTTGCAAAAGCCCTTCATGTAGTGGGAATGATCAACATACAGTTTATTGTATGCGGAGAAGAGGTATATGTAATCGAGGTAAATCCTCGTTCCAGCCGTACAGTTCCGTACATCAGTAAAGTAACGGGAATCCCGATTGTGCCTCTTGCAACGAAGGTGATTCTTGGATACAAATTAAAGGATATGGGATATGAGCCGGGACTTCAGCCTGAAGCAGAGCATATTGCTATTAAAATGCCGGTATTCTCCTTTGAAAAAATCAGAGGTGCAGACATAAGCCTTGGACCGGAGATGAAATCAACAGGAGAGTGTCTTGGAATCGCATCCACATTTAATGAGGCGCTTTACAAAGCGTTCCTTGGAGCGGGAATCCGCCTTCCAAAGCATAAAAATATGATTATTACCGTAAAAGATGAGGATAAAGAGGACATCGTTCCGATAGCAAAACGTTTTGAAGCCCAGGGATACCGCATTTATGCCACAAGAGGAACGGCAAAGGTTCTGAAAGAAAACGGCATCCGCGTGATCCGTACGAATAAGCTGGAACAGCCTGCACCGAATCTTATGGATTTGATTCTTGGACATAAGATTGACGTTGTTATTGATACACCACCGCAGGGAGTGGAGCATCAGAAGGACGGCTTCTTAATCAGAAGAAATGCAATTGAGACAGGAGTCAATGTTCTTACGAGCCTTGATACAGCAGAAGCACTTGTGACGAGTCTGGAAAATACAGACCTTCATAACCTGAGTCTGATTGATATTGCAACAATCGCAGAAAGATAATATAATTTAGAGGACGGAGAAAATTGAAAGCTCCGTCCTCAATTATATTCAGAAAGGGGAAAAAATGGATATTTTCGAATTATTAAAAGTAATTTTTCTCGGTATTGTGGAGGGAATTACAGAATGGCTCCCTATCAGCAGCACCGGGCATATGATTCTGGTGGATGAATTCATTAAGCTGAATGTGTCGCCGGAATTTAAAGAGCTTTTCTTTGTGGTCATTCAGTTGGGCGCTATTTTTGCAGTTATTCTTTTATATTGGAATAAACTGTGGCCTTTTTATATCCGGCCGCTTACAAAGCGTCAGAGAGCAATGGCAAATAAGATGCCGGCTGTACAAAGAGGGGCGTATCTTTTTGTAGAGCAGTTCTGTGATAAGGAAAAATGGATTTTATGGTTTAAAATTTTTGTCGCATGTCTGCCTACGATTATCATTGCCCTGCCGTTTAACGACATAATTGAAGAAAAATTTAATAATTATGTGGTGGTAGCAATCGCGCTGATCGTATATGGAGTTCTCTTTATTGTTATTGAAAATTATAATAAAAGAAGACGGGCATCCTGCAGAAATCTCCAGGAGCTTTCCTTTAAGACAGCGTTGATTATTGGTGCATTCCAGGTGCTCTCCGTGATTCCGGGAACTTCACGTTCCGGTTCTACAATTATTGGCGGTATTCTGGCAGGTACTTCAAGAACAGTGGCAGCAGAATTTACCTTTTTCCTTGCAATTCCTGTTATGTTTGGGGCAAGTCTTTTGAAACTGGTAAAATTTGGTCTTGCTTTTACAGGAACAGAGATTATAATCCTCATTGTGGGATGTCTTGTATCTTTTGTTGTTTCCATTCTTGCCATTAAGTTTTTAGTCGGCTACATAAAGAAACATGATTTCAAGGCATTTGGCTGGTATCGAATCATTCTCGGCGTGCTTGTTCTTGGATACTTTGTGGGAAAAAATTTTCTTGCATAATCAGCAGGAAGAAGATAAAAGGACGCTGTTTGCAGCAGGGATAAATACAGGAAGGTGTTATTATGGGGAAATATATCATGGCATTGGATCAGGGGACAACAAGTTCCCGGTGCATTCTTTTTGATAAGGCGGGAAAAATGTGCAGCGTGGCACGGAAGGAATTTGCCCAGTATTACCCGAAACCAGGCTGGGTGGAGCATGACCCTCATGAAATCTGGTCATCCCAGATGGGGGTTGCCATTGAAGCAATGAGTCTGATTGGCGCAGATGCAGAGGATATTGAAGCAATCGGTATTACAAACCAGAGAGAAACAACCATTGTGTGGGATAAAAAAACAGGAAATCCTGTCTATCCGGCAATAGTGTGGCAGTGCCGCAGAACAGCAGGGATGATAGAAGAACTGGAAAAAGATGGGTTTGGAGATGTTATTCGAAAGAAAACAGGCCTTATTCCGGACGCTTATTTTTCCGGGACAAAAATCAAGTGGATTCTTGAACATGTAAATGGAGCAAAAGAAGCGGCTCAAAAGGGAGAGCTTTTATTTGGAACAGTAGATACCTGGATTATCTGGAAGCTTACAAAAGGAAGAATCCATGTAACAGATTATACAAATGCTTCCCGGACCATGTTGTTTGATATTCACAAAAAGCAGTGGGATAAAGAGATTCTTTCATATCTCGGGATTCCGGAAAGTATGCTTCCGGAAGTAAAACCAAGCAGTTGTGTGTACGGCTATACAAGCGCCAGCCTTATCGGGGGCAGGATTCCTATTTCGGGAGCGGCAGGAGATCAGCAGGCTGCGCTTTTCGGGCAGTGCTGTTTTCAGCCGGGAGATGTGAAAAATACATATGGAACAGGCGGATTTCTTCTGATGCACACAGGAAACCGGGCAGTAGAATCAAAGCAGGGGCTTTTGACAACCATTGCCGTCAATCCGGATGGAAGCCCCGGATATGCTCTTGAGGGAAGTATTTTTGTATGTGGAGCGGCGATTCAGTGGCTTCGTGATGAACTGGAGCTTCTGGAAAAAGCTTCAGAATCAGAAAAATACTGTCTGTCTGTGCCGGATACAAATGGTGTCTATGTTGTTCCTGCCTTTGCAGGCCTTGGAGCTCCTTACTGGGATCAGTATGCAAGAGGTGCTGTCCTGGGGCTTACAAGAGGAGCAGGAAAAGCCCATCTTATCCGTGCAACAGTAGAATCGCTCGCGTATCAGGTGCACGATGTGATTCGCTCTATGGAGAAAGATGCAGGCGTACATTTAAATTCTCTCCGTGTGGACGGAGGGGCAAGCGCCAACGATTTTCTTATGCAGTTCCAGGCGGATATTCTGGGTGGGGAAGTGGTGCGTCCAAGCTGTATTGAGACAACTGCTCTTGGAGCTGCTTACCTTGCGGGAATGGCAACGGGATTCTGGGAAAATGCAGAGGAAGTAAAACGAAACTGGAATATGGAAAGAGCGTTTGAACCGTCTGCCAGTGAGGAAAAGAGAAAGAAGCTGTTAAGAGGCTGGAAAAAGGCTGTGAGATGCACGAGAGACTGGGCTAGGGACGAATAGTACAAAATTTGTGTCTCATATGCTTAAAAGAAAAGGGGCTGTGTTTGAAAGGATTTCTTTCATGCACAGTCCCTTTTGAAAGTTTTATGGAAGATTTCGGATTTCTCCTGTGTGTGAAGTATCATATCCTGTCTGATTTTTCAGGATTGTCCTGTATTCCTCAGAGCGGATGATTTCCAGGAGAGGTGCAAATCCCGGTTTCTCCATAGATGTTGTCTCCATAACAAGATACATGGGCAGTTTCTCCATAGGAAGAAAAGATAAAGCCTGTGTCTGACGGATGATCAGTTCTTCCCCAAGAGCTGCATCTGCTCTGCCGTCTATAATGGCAGCTGCTGTAGAAAGGTCAGACACCAGTTCTCTTTCATATCCGGAAATACTTCCGGGAGAAATTTTTTCTTTCATAAGAATCCGATCCAGAAAAATCCGGCGTGTACTTCCTTTTTCCCTGTTTGCAAACGTAATATCAGGCCGTGTCAGGTCACGGATATTTTCAATGTTTTTGGGATTTCCCTTTTTTACATAAAGCCCGACAGGATACTCATAGAGACAGATTGCTGTCAGTTCTGTTCCGGGAACAAGACAGCAAATATCTTCTTCAGAAAGGCTTGCAGAAGCAATGTGTGACTTTCCGAAATAGAGGGAGTAAAGTCCATTGTAGCTGTTCATATGAGACTGAAGCACCGGAATGCTGTCCGGGTGTACGGACATCTGACTTAAAAGAAGCTCAAGAGCAGGAGAAGTCTGGCCACAGAGAATCAGCCCGTTTGAATGGAGAAGATAATCTCTTTTTAAAAGAGAGCTTTCCGGCTGAAAGTCGGGTGTTTTGAGAGATATTTCCCGGCTGGAGCTTGTCGTTTTCAGATACAGGGCGAGCTGTTCTTCGCTTACGCGAAGCTGCTTCCCAACCTTTGAGGAGGAAAGCTCGCCCCGTTTAATCAGTTCGTATACCGTATTTTTCTTGATCTTCAGCTTATCTGCGATTTCCTGGGCAGTATAAAATTTATTCATCAATTCCTACCATAACATTTGTAGCCTTGATTACAGCGTAAGCGTCAGAGCCAACCTGTAAATTCAATTCTTCTACAGCACTGCAGGAGATTGTGGCTGTAATAATATTGCCTCCGCCGATGTCGATAGATACAATGGAGTTGACAGCTCCGTTATTGATGCTTACAACTTTGCCTTTTAACTGATTTCTTGCGCTTAATTTCATGATTTTAGTCCTCGTTTCTTTGTAATTTTGTGTGATAAGTTTTCATGGTATATGACAAGATGTGCGAAGCGGACGATTGTCCAGGAGAATCTGTTTTTATTCTCCTGGTACTGCGCTGCCAGAATACCTGAAATTTATCATAACACGTCAAAATCAAATTGACAACCCGCTCTGTTTTCAGTAAAATAAATAAAACAGAATAAAACATAATAAAAATAAACAAAAAAGGAGAAAATGATATGAAGAAAAGAATGTTTGCAGCACTTATGACAGGAACTATGTTATTTTCTTCAGCTGTGACAGTGCCGGCTGCAGAGGAAGAAACCAGCAGCCTGGATGGAGAAATCTATGTTTTTATTGCAGCGAGCTTAAGTAATGCAATGGAAGAAATTCAGAAAAATTTCAACGAGATGTACCCGGAAGTGGAAATTCTCTATAATGCAGACAGCTCAGGCACTCTGCAGACCCAGATTGAAGAGGGGGCAAGATGCGATGTGTTTTTCTCGGCTGCGGAGAAGCAGATGAACGCTCTGGCAGAGGAAAAACTGGTTCCGGAGGATTCTATCGTAGATCTTTTAGAGAACAAGGTTGTTCTTATTAAACCGGCAGGACAGGAGACGCAGGTAACCGGCTTTGAAAATATCACAGATGCAGAGAATATTGCACTTGCAGGAGACAGTGTTCCGGTAGGGCAGTATGCAAGAGAGATTTTTGAAAATCTTGGAATTGCAGAAGATGTGGAAAAAATGGAGATAAACGAAGGAAAAAATGTGACAGAGGTGCTTGCAAATGTAAGCGAGGGAAGCAATGAGGTTGGCGTTGTATATGCAACAGACGCGGCTTCAGTGGGAGATAAAGTAGAGGTGATTGCAGAAGCACCGGAGGGAAGTCTTAAGACACCGGTTCTCTATCCGGCAGGTCTTGTGGAAAATAAAGAAGCAACAGAGGAAGACCAGGAGGCAGCAGCAGAATTTCTGGAATATCTTCAGAGCGAGGAGGCGCTGAAAGTGTTTGAGGAATACGGTTTTACTGCGTATAAAGCGGCAGAATGACAGAGTTTCTTTCAGAAATCGACTGGAGTCCTCTCTGGATTTCTCTGAAAACAGGATTCGTGGCAACTGTCATTGCTTTTTTTCTGGGAATCTTTTGTGCCAGAAAAGTTATGAAGCTGTCTGTGACAGTGAGGGGACTTCTGGACGGACTTCTTACTATGCCACTTGTGCTGCCTCCCACAGTGGCAGGATTTTGTCTTCTTCTTTTATTTAGTTTAAAGCGCCCTTTGGGAAGTTTTCTTTTTGAAAATTTTGATATTAAAATTGTACAAACCTGGAAGGGATGTATCATTGCTGCAGCAGTGATCGCCTTTCCTCTTATGTATCGAAATGCGAGAGCAGCCTTTGAGCAGGTGGATGTAAATCTTCTTTATGCAGGGCAGACCCTTGGCATGAGCGACAGAGAAATTTTCTGGAAAGTGATTGTACCTTCTGCAGCTCCCGGGATTGCATCAGGTACTGTTCTTGCTTTTGCCAGAGCAATGGGAGAGTATGGAGCAACCTCCATGCTTGCAGGAAATATTCTTGGAAAAACAAGGACAGTTTCCGTGGCTATTGCTGCGGAAACGGCAGCGGGGAATTACGGAACAGCAGGATTTTGGACGATGGTAATCGTGCTGATTTCCTTTGTCATTGTTGCGCTTATTAATATTATTTCCGGGAAAGGAATGAAAGGCGGGAGGTGGCTTTGATGTCTTTATATGTGGATATTGAGAAAAATTTCAGAGATTTTTCCCTTAAGGTAAAGTTTTCGGACACCTCCTCTTCTATGGGGATTCTGGGGGCATCGGGAAGTGGAAAAAGCATGACACTTCGCTGCATAGCAGGAATTGAAACACCGGATAAGGGGAAGATCATAATTAACGGAAAGACAGTATTTGATTCAGAAAAAGGAATCAACGAAAAACCTCAGAAGAGAAAAGTAGGGTATTTATTTCAGAATTATGCGCTTTTTCCGACTATGACTGTGGAAAAAAACATAGGCTGCGGTTTTCGCGGAAAAAAAGAAGACAGAAGTGAAAAAATAGCAGAATACATCAGACGTTATCACCTGGAAGGGCTGGAAAAGAGGTATCCCCACCAGCTTTCAGGAGGTCAGCAGCAGAGAGCAGCTCTTGCGAGAATGATGATTGGAGAGCCGGATGTGATTCTTCTTGATGAGCCTTTTTCTGCGCTGGACAGTTATTTAAAAGATGTACTGCAAAGAGATATGAAAGAGTTTTTAAAGGACTATAAGGGGGATATGGTTCTTGTAACGCACAGCCGCGAGGAGGTATTCCGTTTTTGTCGGGAGCTTACGCTTTTAAAGGATGGAAAAATTCTTGTATCCGGAGAGACAAAAAGTATTTTTGATGAGCCGGGTTCTGTGGAGGCAGCCCGTCTTACAGGCTGTAAAAACATTACGGAAATTCAGAAACTTGACAGTCATCATATATATGCCATAGATTGGAAGATAACACTTCGCACAGAGAAAGAGGTGCTTCCATGTCATACGCATGCGGCTGTCCGGGGACACTGGCTGGTAGAGGAAAACAGCATTCCTTCCTATATAAAAGGAGAAGAAAATGTAATTTCCGTGGAGGTAGTGGAAGAGGCAGAAACGCCTTTTGAGGAACAGTATCTCATACGTTGTCAGGAAGAACAGGAGGCTTTTCCAGTCTGGCTGATGCGGGCAAAAAAAAGCACAGATTCTCATGAAAAATCTGTGCCCTGCCGTGTTTATTTTCCCCCTGAAAAAATCATGCTTCTTCAGTGAGTTCTGGAATAGTGAATATAATCGACGACCATCATGGCAAGTTTAAAAGTAAGAGCGTCTTCAAAACTTCGAAGATCCAGACCGAATTTTTTCTGGAGCTTTTCAAAACGGTATACCAGGGTGTTTCTGTGTACGTAAAGCTGCCTTGATGTTTCTGAAAGATTCAGGTTGTTTTCAAAAAATGTGCGTATAATATTTAACGTTTCCTGATCAATGGAATCCAGGGTTTCATTCTGGAAAATTTCTTCAATAAACATTTCGCAGATTTCAACAGGAAGCTGGTAAATCAGACGCCCAATTCCAAGACGACTGTATCCAAAGACATTTTTATCTGCATAAAAAATCTTTCCTACTTCGAGAGCAGTGCGCGCTTCTTTATAAGCTCCTGCAAGGTGATTGATGTCCTCAGCGATATTGCTGTAGGATACCCAGGCAGGTGTCATGGCTTCTGTGTTTAACATATCTACAAGCATACAGGCAATATTTTCCAGCTCTTTGATTCCTTCCGAGGGCTGGAGCTCCCGGATTACAATAATGCCGGAATCGTCAACAGCAGTGATAAAGTCCCTTGTGCGTGCGGAGAAAATATTCCGTATGGTCGCAAGGGCATTTTCATCTTTGTGCTGACGGGTTTCTACAAGAAAAACGCCTCTCCTTGCAGAAGTGCTGATATGAAGTTTTTTGGCCCGATTAAAAATTTCCATTTGGGGATAGCGTTCCAGAAGTACGTTCTGCATAAAGGTATTCTTGTCATTTTTTTCTGCGTAGGCGGTAATCAGACTGTTTATCTGGCATACGGCAAGCTCGCCGATTGTTGGAGCTGCCTCTGTTTTTCCCCATACAATAAGGATGTACAGGAGATGTTCGTTTTCCAGGATTTTGTAAAAACCGCAGTCTGTGTTGGATATGCACAGAGCAGAGGAATCCCGGAAATCAGAAAGGCGCTGGAGGGCCGGAAGCCTTCTGTCGCAGGTTGATACATAAATTCTGTTTTCTTCGTCCAGAAGGCAGAAATCCAGTCCGCTTATATTTTTCCAGTCTTCCAGACATGTCTGAAGTATATGCTGCAATTTCATTAAGTTTACAAAATTCCTTTCTTGTATTGACAGAATCAGTATATTATATCCGAATAAAAAAGCCCGGGGAAAAACTCCCCGGACCTTCTGATTTATTAGTTTGTGATAACAAGCTCTGTTTCTTTGTCGAAGAAATGTGCTTTTTCCATATCAAATGCGAATTTGATCGGGTCGCCTGTTTTTGCTGTTGTACGTGGATCAACTCGTGCTGTTACCTGTGTTCCGTTTACATCGAAGTACAGGAATACTTCTGCACCAAGAAGCTCGTAAACTTTAACAACAGAAGACATTGGAGCGCTAGGAGAAGCCTCGATGAACATCTGGGAATCGTGAATGTCTTCCGGACGGATACCCATAACAACTGTTTTTCCTACATAGCCGTTGTCTTTGAGAACTTTTGCTTTTGCAGCAGGAATAACAAGGTCGTGCTCACCGATTTTAGCGATTAAGTTTCCGCCGTTTTCTTTGATTTCAGCATCAAGGAAGTTCATCTGCGGAGATCCCATGAATCCTGCTACGAACAGGTTGCCTGGTTTCTGGTATAAGTTCTGAGGTGTATCTACCTGCTGAACAACACCGTCTTTCATAACAACGATTCTTGTACCAAGTGTCATAGCCTCTGTCTGGTCATGTGTTACGTAGATGATAGTAGCGCCCAGTCTCTGGTGGATTTTGGAAATTTCGATACGCATCTGTACACGAAGTTTTGCATCCAGGTTTGAAAGAGGCTCGTCCATAAGGAATACCTTAGGATCACGAACGATAGCACGTCCCATAGCAACACGCTGTCTCTGACCACCGGAAAGAGCTTTTGGTTTACGGTCAAGCAGTTTGTCAAGGTCAAGGATTCTTGCTGCCTCACGAACTTTTTTATCAATTTCATCTTTCGGAACTTTACGAAGTTTCAGACCGAAAGCCATGTTGTCATAAACTGTCATATGTGGATACAGAGCGTAGTTCTGGAATACCATTGCAATATCACGGTCTTTCGGCTCAACATCGTTCATAACTTTATCGCCGATTTTTAAAGTACCGCTTGTGATTTCCTCAAGTCCTGCAACCATACGAAGAGTTGTGGATTTACCACATCCGGAAGGACCTACGAAAATGATGAATTCTTTGTCTTCGATGTCCAGGTTGAAATCCTTAACTGCCTGAAAACCGTTTGGATAAGTTTTGTTAATGTGCTGTAAAGATAAACTTGCCATTTTGCTTTCCTCCAAAAAAAATTATTATATAAACTGTTATAGTTTTCTGTGTTATTCACTGTAAACAGTATAACGAAAACAGGAAAAAAGGGCTAGAGAAGAATTGTACAAAGTTTTTTGCGGCTTCTTGTCATAATGACGAAAAAAGCAGAAGTAATTTTTCGTCATTATGTCAAAAGAATCAGCAATCCGATGAAATCCTGTTTTCGTTTACAAACATTCCCTGAAATTTTTCAGCCTGGAACATTCGCATAAACCATTCGCATTTGCATAAAAACAGATAGTAAATATTGAGACCACAGCCGTGAAGCGTCTCAAAATTTCCCTGTCCCTTTGAAATAATCACATCGGCATTTTTAATAAGCGAGAGGCTTTCCTTGCTGATGTGGGGAAGCCATGTGCCGCCCACATCATTTCCGTTTCCAATTACAGATACAAGTTCTGTAAGGCCGCACATTTTGGCATCTTCTATTGTGGCGTCGTTTGCAGCGGGGAAACCTCGTACAATAACCTGAATATTAAGTTTTGGGAATCGCTCTTTTAAAATCCGGATTACAAGCTTATCCAGAACAATTTCTCCGCAGTTGTCTGTGAGGTAGACAAGAGAGCGGGCAGATGCAAGCTCTTCGCAGAAACGGCGGTATTCTTCTTTATCAAGAGTCTCCTGTTTTCCTTTTTCAATAAGAGATAAAAGTTCTTCTTTTTTAACATGGGAAAGAGCGGCAAAATCAATATAATTACCAATTCTGGAATAAATCAGGGCGCGCTCCAGAGGATCGATGCTCTCTCGTATGGAGAGCATAAGCTCTTCTTCCAGATCCATCATAAGCTGATTGAATTCTTTTTTTAATTCAGTGTAGTCCTTTGGTGCAATCCCCCAGGTTTTGGTAAAGTGCTTCTGAAATTCTGTATAAAGGCTGGGAGAGTTGTCATCTTCCTGAAGATTCGTAAGCCGGGTAAGGACATTCTGCATGTAGGCAAGCTTCTTTTTTTCGTCCGGAAAACTGTCAATCATAGAAGCCTGCTTGTTGATCTGACAGCAGAGACAGAAGGTATTAAGTCGCATAAGATTCTCCTTTTTTAAAAATCAAGAAATTGTATCAGGTACAGGATTCAGTCGACCGTAGCGTTTTGCAAGAGTTTTCATTTCTTTGCGGAGCTCTTTGGAAAATTGTCCCTCTGTCATTCTCCACTTCCAGTTGCAGCCAAGTGTAGACGGTTTGTTAATCCGGGCCTCATTGCCAAGACCGAGATAATCCTGCATAGGGATGATGCAGAGATTTGCCACGCTTCTCATAACAAGGCGGATAATATCCTTGTAGATTTCTTTATCACTGTCATGGAAGTTATTTAAGTATTCCCGCACCTGTTTCTGCTCATTTGGTGTAATATCCCCAAACCATCCGACGAGTGTTTCGTTGTCGTGGGTTCCTGTGTATACCACACAGTTTCGGGGGTAGTTGTGAGGAAGATAATCACTGGCATTTCCTGTATCACGCTCATCAAAAGCAAACTCAATAACCTTCATATTGGGATAACCGGAATCTTCCACAAGCTGAATCACAGAGTCAGTCATAAAGCCCAGGTCTTCTGCAATGATTGCTCTTTCACCGAGGCGGTTTGAAACAGCACGGAATAAATCCATTCCGGGACCTTTTTCCCACCAGCCGTTTTCTGCTGTTTTGTCACCAAATGGGATTGCATAATATTCGTCAAAACCACGAAAATGGTCAATGCGTACAATGTCATACATGGAGAAACAGTGCTCGATTCGTTTTATCCACCAGTCAAATCCTGACTGTCTGTGAACCTCCCAGTTATAAAGGGGATTTCCCCAGAGCTGACCAGTTGCGGAAAAGCCGTCGGGCGGACAGCCGGCAACCTGTGTGGGCTGATTTTTTTCATCTAATTTAAAGAGCCACGGGCTTGCCCATGTATCTGCACTGTCCATCGCCACATAGATAGGAATGTCTCCGATGATTCGGATTCCTTTTTTATTGGCGTAAGCTTTTAATTTTTTCCACTGCTCGTAGAATTTAAACTGCACATATTCCTGAAATTCAATGTCAAAGTATAATTCTCTTCTGTAATAATCAAGAGCATTTTGCCAGCGGAAGCGAATATCCTCCGCCCATTCGCTCCAGGGTTCTCCGTCAAAACGTTCTTTTACAGCCATAAAAAGTGCGTAATCCTTAAGCCACCAGCCTTCTTTCTGCTGAAATTCTACAAAATCCGGATTTTCACTGATTTTGCTTCGCTCGTATGCCTTGCGAAGAAGGCTAGTGCGGCTTTTATAGATTTTGGCATAGTCGATACTTGTTTTGTTTTTTCCAAAATCTGCGCTGTCGCATTCTTTTTTTGTGAGGACTCCCTCTTCGATTAAATCTTCCAGGCTGATAAAATAAGGATTTCCGGCAAAAGTGGAAAAGGACTGATAAGGGGAATCTCCATAGCTTGTCGGTCCAAGCGGCAGAATCTGCCAGCAGCACTGACCTGCTTCTTTTAAAGCATCCACAAAGTCATAGGCGCTTTTGGAGAAGCAGCCGATTCCATATTTTGAGGGAAGGCTGCTTACAGGAAGCAGTACCCCGCATTCACGTTTCTGATTCATAGTAGTTGTCTCCTTCTGTGTTATGCAGAAAATGAAAGACTGTCGTACAGTCCGGGTGATTTTCTGCTGATATGTCATATTATAGCATAATTGGAGGGGGAGTGTGTGTGGAATATTTAAAAACTGTGTGTGGAGCTTATTGTGATGTGAAAAAGTAGGCGGAGATGAGAAAAGTGAAGGTAGCAGGAAACGAAATGATAAATAGAATGTTGCAGATAATTATGATATTATGAGGTAAGTAAAGCATAAAAAGAATAGGAGGTGTGTGATCTCATGCAAAAGTTAAAAAAATGGTTTATTAATTTAAGCATTCAAAGAAAATTGCTGTATTGTACAGTGGGAATCAGTCTGTTTTTAATTTTATCAGCCAGTCTCTCATTATATATAGCGGCAGCCAGAATTGTGACAGCTCAAACAAGAAAACAGTCGGCGGGAGTGATTGAAGAATTATCTGTAAATTTGGATCATTATTTTCAACTGGTAGAGAATTCTTTTGATTACATAGCAAATAATAATGTGGTTCAGGAAGAGCTGGAATCAGATGAGCCTTATCGTTCAGATGGGACGGGACGATATTCTTATTATTCAAGGGCGGGACAAATACGAAGACTACTTTTACAGGGATATACCAGCGTCTATATGAAAGATATTCAACTTTATGGATATAACGGGGCAAATCATCTTCTTTCAAATGAACGTCAGGAGAAAGAAGTTATAGAGGCAACTGTCTGCAGTATGGCAGAAGAAGCAAATGGAAGCTGCGTTTATTATTACGACAGAGAAGAAGATAAAGATGTGATATATATCGCAAAACAGATAAAAGATGCGTTGACAATGAAGCCTTTGGGAATCCTGAGAGCATCTATCAAAGTGGATTATCTGGAAAAGATGGCAGCATCTGCAAGAGAATCTCTGACAGCTCAAATTTTTCTTCTGGATGAAGAAAAACAGGTGATTTTTAATAATGGAAAAGATTTTTCGAATTTATGGGGAGAAAAACTTACTGTTATAAATGGGAGCTTCAAGGAGAAAGCAGATGGGAAAACATATAATTGTGTATATCGGAAAAGCGTAGATACCGGCTTTATTCTGGTTGGAATGATTCCCATGAGTGTGTTGGAGAAGACTGCCGGAGAATTAAAAAAAATAGCGTCTGTCCTTATTGTAGTCAGCATTGTTCTTTGCATTATATTAACAAAAGTTCTTGCAAGAGGGATTGCAGGACCAATTGAGCAGACAAGCAATGCAATGAAACGATTTGCAGGTGGAGATTTTACAGTACGCCTTCCGGAAGGAAGAACAGATGAAATCGGAAGTATGAATTCCGTATTTAATTACACGATTGAAGAAATAGAAAGACTTTTGAAACAACTGGTAGAGATGGAAACTACGAATAAAGATATTGAATTTCAGGCATTACAGGCACAGATAAATCCCCATTTTCTGTATAATGTTTTAGATACCATAAACTGGATGGCGAGAAAGAAGGGGGAGGAAAAAATCTGCCGTATGGTTACTGCAATCAGCAGCCTTATGAGGGCAAGCATTAGTAATAAAAAGAGCATGGTAACGGTTCGGGAAGAAATTAAATATATACAGGATTATCTTTATATACAGGAGACAAGATACGGGGATAGATTTACTTCTTATATAGAAGTCGATGAGATACTGTATGATCTTCAGATTCCGAAAATGACAATACAGACTCTGGTGGAAAATTCAGTTGTTCATGGTGTAGAAAATGCTACCTGGGATTGTTTTTTGCTGGTTACCGGAGTGAAAAGAGGAAATATGGCTGTGTTTACAATAGAAGATAACGGAGTGGGAATGACAAAAGAGAAGCTTACGAATCTGTTTGAAAATACAGAAGAGAGAAAAACAGGAGCAGGCGAAACACATACCCGTCTTGGAATTTATGCTGTGAAAAAGAGAATGGATTATGTGTATCATAAATCTGCAGAAATCAATATTGAATCAGAAGAGGGAAAAGGAACAAAAGTCGTGTTAAGAATTCCTTTTGAAGAAATAAGGGGGACAGTTACAGATGGAACTTCAGGTAATGATATTAGATGATGAGCCGATTATACTTGACGGACTTTGTTCGTTTCCCTGGAAAGATTATGGGTGTAAAGTGGCAGCAGTTGCAAAAAACGGAGTCGAGGGAATGAGAAAGCTGGAAGAGACGGTTCCGGATTTGATTTTAAGTGACGTTAAAATGCCGGGAATGGATGGGCTGGAATTTTCCGGAAAGGCGAAGGAGAAATATCCGGATACTACAGTTGTAATTTTAACAGGGTATGATAATTTTGAATATGCACAGCAGGCCATTCGTATTGGCGTGAAAGAATATCTTTTAAAACCGGTGGATTATGAAGGGATGAAGGAGATGATACTGCGTCTTTCAGAAGAAATCCGGGAGAAAAAAGCAAAGCAGAAACAGGTACATGATTTACAGAAATATTTTCAAAGTTCTCTTCCGGAACTTCGCTCTAAATTTGTAGGAAATCTTCTTCACGGACGTATTCAGGGAAGAGCGGAGATGCAGGCTCAGGAGGGTTCCTTTCATCTTCATATAGAAAAATATCTTGTCTGCGTAGGAAGAAAATTTAAGGAAGAACGTATTGATAAATGCGATAAATGGATTGAGGAATTTGCCTGTATTAATATTTTTGAGGAAATTTTCCATAAGTTTCAAATGGAGGTGCTTAGTGACTATAATACGGCAGCTATGGAGTATAATTTTATTCTTATGTTTCCGAAAGAGGAAGAGAATTGGGAGTGTACAAAGCGGGTTGTAGAGGCATGTGCGGAAATTCAGCAGGAAATGGACAAATATTTGAATTTTTCCATGAATTTTGGCATCAGCAGCATATGCGAAGATGGGTATCTTGCAAATGTGCAGTACAGGCAGGCGCAGAAAGCGTGTCGTCAATGTGTATATCTGGGAAAAAATGTGATTCTTAAGTATGATGAATTGCAATATGAAAATCAGGAAGAATTTGTGATTACGACGGGAGAGAAAACACACTTTATGATGCTGCTTTTTCAGGAGAGTTTTTTAAAAGCAGAAGAGGAACTACGGATGATTTACAGCAGGGCTCCGCAGAATATTTCGGCAGTAAAGTTTTCTGCTATGGAGCTTTTGATAAGTTGTATGAAATTTCCATACACATGTGCCGTGGAAAGTGAAATTCAAAATAAAAACTGGAATGTATCGGTTTTACAAGATGGAGTACGAAGAATTTCGGAATGCCAAAATACAGAAAGGGTGGTAGAATGTCTTCTTTCTCTGTTTGAAACTATGATTAAGCAGAATACAGAAGGAACTGATGAGAGAAATAAAAAGCTTGTACAAAGCATTTTGCAGTACATAGATAAAAATTATTCAGAAGACTTGTCTATGGAGGATTTAACTGAAAAATTTCACGTGAGCCGCACATATGTAAGCCGTCTTTTAAAACGATATGCAGGACAGAGCTTTCTTGAATATCTGACAGATGTACGATTTCGTCATGTAGAACAGTTTATTCAGGAAAATAAGTACAAGCAGTATGAAATAGCAGAAATGGTAGGCTATAAAGATTTTGGCTATTATATTAAAGTATTTAAGAAGAGATATGGGATAACGCCAAACGAATATAAAAAACATATATAAGGATATCGGCAGATAGGAGAGTTGTATACAAAAAGGAAAGTGTGTACAAATCTCCTATTTTGACGTTTATTTCCAATTGTTTCTAAAAGGCACAAAAGATAAAATATAACTATAAACAAAGAATGAAACAATCTATAAGGAGGAAAAAGGAAATGAGAAAAACAAAAAAAGCATTAGCGCTTGTTCTGGCAACAGCTATCACAGCTACTCTTTTTACAGGCACAGGGACAGAAACGGTATCTGCCAAAGGAAAAGATGGAGAGAGAACCAAGATTACTGCATTATTAAAAGGAACAGAGTCAACAGAACAATTTCTTGTGTTTGATCATCTGCTCAGCGAATTTTGTGATGACAAGGGATTGGATTATGAGATTGAGCTGGTAAATGATATGCAGGATTATTTCACAAAGCTTCAGATGTATATTAACAGCAATACGCTTCCTGACATTTTCGGGTGTCCTAATGGAACACTTTCAGCTGCATGTAAGGATATTGACGCGCTGGTAGATGTAGGCGCTGAACTGGAAAGAAACGGATATGGGGATAAATTAAACGGTGCGGTAAGAGATTTTCTTACAGATGAAGAAGATGGGAACCTTTATCTGTTTCCGCAGGGGCTATACTGTGAATATTTTATGTACAGAAAGGACATTTTTGAAAAAGCAGGCATAGAGAAGACTCCGGAAACATGGGAAGAGTTTAAAACTGCATGTGAGAAAATTGCAGAACAGGGTGAGATTCCTGTAATTGTGGGAGGTTCAGACGCGTGGCAGTTGATGAGGTATCTTTCTTTTGCACCGTGGACAGTGACAGGATCTGATTTTATTACCGGTTACCAGGAAGGTACAGAGACCTTTACGGAAAATCAGGCCGCTGATTATGCAGCAAACCTTCTTTCTGAGCTTGGAACGAAAGGATACTTTGAGCCGGGATTTGCAAGCGTAGATTTTACTTCTGCATGTAATCTGTTTTTTGGAGGAACAGGAGCTATTTTCTATACCGGTTCCGGACAGATTGGTCTTGCAGAAGAAATGTATGAAGCCGGAGAGCTTGGATTTTTTCCGGTTCCTTCTGTAGAAGGAATGGAAAATATGGAAACTAATGTCCCGGTTCATGCAGGATTTGCAGAGGCATTTAATAAAGCGACATATGATGATACAATGCAGGAATTTTTTGACTATATGTGCGAAAATTTCTCAGATGCATGCTACAATCAGGCATCTATTTTTTCACCATTTAATGAAGAACTTCCAGAAGGGCTTCCGCAGTTGTATTACGATACAAAGCCCATGTTTGAAAATGCGGAGACAGCATGGACTTCATGGGATGACAAACTGGATTCCGATGTTCTTACAAAAATTGTAGATGAACAGCAAAAACTTGCACAGGGTATTACAAAGCCGGAAGAGTTTGAGAAAACGTGTGATTCTTTTATAGAGAAATAATAGGAAAAATAAGGCAGAGAGATGCAGTCTGAAGGCTACATCTCTCAGAGAAAAGGGGGGATTTCATGCAGAAGGCATTCGGAAAAAAATCAGTTATTTTTATGTTTGTTTTCCCTGCATTTTTAATATACACGGCTTTTGTCATTGTTTCTATTGTATGGGCAGGCTACTATAGCTTTTTTGACTGGAGCGGCGTAGGTGAAAAGATTTTTGTCGGTTTTAAAAATTATATAGAACTTTTGACTCAGGATCAGGTTTTCAGAGCAACCGTAGGTCACACGCTGATTTATACGATAATTAATGTGGTAATTCAGGTATTTGGAGGACTTTTGTTTGCGGTTCTTTTGAGCAGAATAAAAAAAGGCCGAACAGTTCTGCAGACACTTTATTATATACCAGTAGTCATTTCTTCGGTTGCTATTTGTCAGATTTTTACGAAGTTATTTTCTGTAACACCGACAGGAATCATTAATCAGGTACTTTCGTTTTTTGATCCTTCTTTGAAGTTTATGGAGTGGATTTCAAATCCACAGATTTCTCTCTACGTTACAGCTTTTGTGGAAGCATATAAATATCTGGGACTTTATATGGTTATTTTTTACGCTGCCTTAATTGGTGTACCGGACGAACTTGGGGAAGCTGCTTTAATTGATGGGGCGAACGTCTGGCAGGAGTATCTGTATGTGAAAATTCCATATATTAAACCGGTTATCATAGCAAACTGCCTTCTCGTCCTGAATGGTTCTTTGCGGTCATTTGAGTTTTCCTACCTTCTGACACATGGAGGACCCGGAAATGCATCTGAACTTATGACAACCTATATGTATAAGCAGGCATTTACAAGTATGAAGTACGGATATGGAAGTTCTGTAGCTATTATGATTGTAATTATCTGTCTTGTCGTAGGAATGCTGTTTCGGAAAATGACGGGAGGGGATGACAATGAATAAAAGGAAATTATCAGCGGGAAGTTTTATAAAATGGGTGATTGCTCTGGTTCTTGTAGTGATACAGGTATATCCTTTCTTTTATGTATTTACATCCAGTTTTAAATCACTGGAAGACTTTCGGAAGCTTCCGGCATATGCGCTACCTTCACATTGGGATATAACGAACTATATTAATGTTTTTACAAAAAGTCATATGCCTACTTATTTTAAGAACAGCATCATTGTTCTGGTTGGTGTTTTGATTCCGCTTTTATTATTTGCATTAATGGCAGGTTTTGCGCTTAGTAAAATTAAATTTAAAGGAAGAAAGTTTATTTTAAATTATTTTCTTCTTGGACTTATGCTCCCCATGCAGGTTGCCCTGATTCCATTATTTACTATTTTTAATAAATTGGGAATGATTAATACATATCCGGCTATTATTTTGCCTCAGATAGCATTTTCCCTGTCTTATTCCATACAGCTTTTTTATTCATTCAGCAAATTTTTTCCGGAGGAGATGTTGGAGGCTGCGATTATTGACGGCTGCAGTCCAATGGGTTGCTTTTTTAAAATGGTAGTTCCTATGTCGAAAAACTCGGTGATTACAGTGGCAACTATGCAGGCAGTATTCTGTTGGAATGAATATATTAACGCGTATACTTTTACGCGGTCAACAGATATGAAAACAATTACTCTCGGATTAAACGATTTTGTAGGCAGTATGGGACTTACAGACTGGGGAGCTACGTTTGCGGCAATCAGTGTAACTGTACTTCCAGTATTTATATTTTATTTTTTCAGCAGTAAGAGAATGCTGGCAGGAATGGCAGCAGGAGCAGTAAAAGGGTAAGAGAAATTTAAATTATAAAAAAGGAGATTTTTATTATGCAGAAATTATATTATCAGTTTCCGGGGACATGGTTTGGTGATTGTATGCCGTTTGGAAAAGGAGACAAATTTTATTTATATCACCAGAGAGATACAAGAAAACCAGGACCTTTCGGGGAACCTTTTGGCTGGGATCTTGCCACTACTTCAGATTTTGTGCATTATGAGGACTGTGGCGTTGCAATCCCGAGAGGAACAGACGAGGAGCAGGATCAGTTTATTTTTGCGGGAAGTGTTTTTGAAGCAGAAGGCCAGTACCATATTTTTTATACAGGATATAACAGGGACTATCCTGCTCTTGGTAAAGCTTCGCAGGTATTAATGCATGCGTACAGCGACGATCTTGTAACCTGGCATAAAACACAGGATAACTTAACGTTTACACCGCAGGAGGGGTATGATCCGGATGATTGGAGGGATCCGTGGGTAATTCGTGATGAGGAGAAAGAACAATATCTTTTAATTCTTGGAGCAAGATTAAAAGGTCCAAAAACAAGACAGACGGGAAGAACTGTGAAATTTATTTCCAAGGATTTGAAAAATTGGAAATTCGAAGGGGATTTTTGGGCACCTGATCTCTATACTATGCACGAGATGCCGGATTTGTTTAAAATCGGAGACTGGTGGTATCATATTGTGACAGAATATAGTGACAGAAGCAAAATGGTATATCGAATGAGCAAAAGTCTTGAAGGTCCCTGGATTGCACCGAAAGACGATGCGTTTGATGGAAGAGCCTATTATGCAGGAAGAACATTTTGCCTTAACGGACAGAGAATCCTTTTTGGCTGGGTAGCTACAAAGGATAAAGATGACGATGATAATAATTTTATCTGGGCAGGGACATTCATGGCCCATGAGGTGTACCAGAGAGAAGATGGAACACTTGGGGTAAGAATTCCGGAAACAGTTTGGAATGCTTTTGATAAAGAAGAAAAAACAGAGGATTTTGTAATAGATACTCCGTCAAAACGTACAGAAATAACAGTAGGAAGAAATACAGGAGATATTTTCAAGTTTGAGGCAGATGTGGAGTTTTCAGAGAGTACAAGAGCTTTTGGAATCCGCTTTTATGAAGATGAGGATAAAGAAGAATCCTATCAGTTTATGTTCCACATTCCGGAAAACAGATATGTATTTGAAAAATGTCCGAACTGGCCGTGGCCGGCGAATCAGAACATTGGATTAGAAAGACCGGTTTCTCTTGAACCAGGAAAGAAATATAATATTCGCATGATTGTAGATGATACCATTGCAACAATTTATATAGATGGTGTGGCATTAAATGCCAGAGCTTATAAACGTCCGGGAGAAAGTCTGTCAATATTCGCTTCAGAAGGAAGCTTAAAGGTTACAAACTGCAGACTTACAAAAGGTCTGAAAAGCTGAGATATAATCGCTGGAAATTCATGTAGATAATATTTAATTCAGAACGCCTTCTCTGCCAAGGGATTTACGCAGAGAAGGCGTTGTATTACATTTCCGGACTTTCTAACAGATCTTCCACTGTGCAGCCCAGAACTCTGGAAAGTTTATAAACAGTTCTTGCCTGTGCTTTATCAATAGAATTGACTTTTTGTTCATATATTTGAACAGAGCGCAGCTTTACCCCCGAAAGCTCTGAAAGCTCAGCCTGTGAAAGTCCGCGATTTTCGCGAATATATTTCAGACGGGTTTCCCGATTTATCAAGTGATATTTTATATTCATGTCTTCTATGAAGTGTTCTATATCCATTTCGTGATATACAGAATACATGGAAATAATTTCTGAAAGGGAAATTCTGGAAAAAATATCTTTAAACCGTTTGCCCGTACTCCATTGATATTCTGCCAGTGCCCATCCTGCCCAGTAAACAGGGGAGCGTTCCGGGGAAAAAGATTTTTCCGGAAAAGTGCGGAGCGGATAAACGGAAGACAGTACAGCTCTTGCAAGTTCTGTTCCGGACATACCTGAAATAACAGAGGGGTTTCCACGCTCAAATTTATCTGCGTATCCGGACTGAATAAATAATTGTATAAATGAATCCGGGTTTAATTTACAGTCCCGGACTGCATAATCAAAAAAATCTGCCAGATTGTTTTTGGCATCATTCAGATAAGATTCGTTGTATGCGCGCATCGTCGTTTTTAATCTCCTCTCTTAGAATATCGAGAATAAAAATATCGTTCCTGTAAGAACGTCTTCCCTGGATTTCCTTTTTATAAATTTCTCTGGCTTTTGAATCCCGTGTAATAAATTTCGGATAATATATAAGCTTATCTGCCGGGACAGAGCCTTTAAATGTTAAATGCTCAAAAGATTTTTTTGAAATCAACGCAGTTTGCTTTCCTAATTTTCCTAGTCGGAGAGCCTGATTTAAACTGCGAAGGGACAGTCCGTTTTGCACGAATGCTTCCGCAAAAGAGAAGTAGGAATCATCTGCCCGGTAACCAATCACAATATCATAATCTGTGAGATCAATGAAAAAGTTTTCGATGATGTAATTTCTGGCATCTATAGCAATTTCATTGTAAAGCCGGAAAGTCCTGTTTTTCAATAACAATGCCAGCCAGTGAAGAATGTTATATTGGGGGGACAGTAAATTTAAAATCTGTAAAGAATCCTGTTCAAGATAGTATTCATTTACGAATCCGTCTGTGTTTTGCTTACATGCCCATTCCATAGCCATCGGCAGATCCTGAGTGCAATAAAATCCTCTGCCATAGTCATTATGGCATTTTCCGAGAGAAAAATCAGGTTTTTCAATAATGTGGTCTGTGCCGTGAAATAATTGTATTTTTCCCATTTTGTATCTCTCCCTCATTATGATATAAAAATCATATCATTGTAATGATAGTAAGTCAAGCCGATGCCCTAAAATCTCACCTTCTTCTTCCTTCTGCATATCATAACAGGAGAGACCAATAAGGAGAATCTGAATGAAAAGTAAAAAGTATATCGCAACATCTCTGGCTGTGATTCTGGCGGCAGTAGCCCTGCCTGTGACTGCCTTTGCCGAAGAAAAGGAGAAGCAGGAACCTGTAAAAATCACATTAAACGAGGTAGCCCATTCTATTTTTTATGCGCCGCAGTATGTTGCCATCGAAGAAGGATATTTTAAAGAGGAAGGCCTTGACCTTACCCTTGTGACTGGTTTTGGTGCGGATAAAGTAATGGCGGCAGTTCTTTCCGGAGACGCGGAAATCGGATTTATGGGAGCGGAGGCTTCTGTCTACGCTTTTCAGGAGGGAGCAAATGACCCGGTTGTAAACTTTGCCCAGCTTACCCAGAGAGCCGGGAATTTCCTTGTGGCAAGAGAGAAAATGCCGGATTTTAAGTGGGAGGATTTAAAGGGGAAAGATGTGCTTGGGGGAAGAAAAGGCGGTATGCATATATTAATGTAAATTTGGAGAGTATTGTGATTTTGTGTAACTGGGTAGATGGGATGAATAGTGCAAAGGATTTTCAGAACATTGGGAAATAGAAAAATATCACGATATATCAGCAGAGGAGCCGGATTATTTCGGCTCCTCTAAGTATGTGTCCGCAAACCCATACCCCAATTGCCATTAAATATACTATGATAATGAAAAACATGCAATCATTTCTTGGAAATACTTGTTTTAAGAGAGCCTGTTGTAGAAGAACCAGTTCCAATGTTAAAGATGAGTGAGATTAAAGAATCAAAAGTAGAATGGTTATGGAAACCATACATTCCTTTTGGTAAAATTACGATTTTACAAGGAAATCCTGGCATTGGAAAAACTTTTGTTTCCATGCATATTGCTGCAGCTTGTACCAATTGGATTCCGCTTCCCAATATGGAATCATTAGAACCATTTAATGTGATTTATCAGACAGCAGAGGATGGTCTGGGAGATACGGTGAAACCGAGATTGAAGGATGCAGGAGCTGATCTGGAAAAGGTGTTGGTTATTGATGATACCGAAGAGGCATTAACCTTGACGGATAAGCGATTGGAAAAAGCAATCATTCAGAATCATGCAAGACTTGTAATCATTGATCCTGTGCAAGCCTATCTTGGAGCAAATATGGATATGAATAGAGCAACGGATGTGCGAATGATTTTCAAGCAATTGGGTAATGTAGCACTTCGTACTGGATGTGCCATTCTTTTAATAGGTCATTTGAATAAGGCACAGGGAGCATCCAGTAGCTATCGAGGACTTGGATCAGTAGACTTTCGAGCAGCTGCAAGAAGTGTTCTAGTGGTTGGCTGTAAAAAAGATGATTGCAATTACAGAGCATTGGCTCATGATAAAAGTTCACTTGGGCCAACAGGAACTTCAATTGCCTATGCTTTAGGCGATGAAGAAGGATTCCGTTGGATTGGCCCATGTGATGTGACACCAGATGAATTATTGAATGGTATAGAACCAAAACGAGAAAACAAATTGATGCAAGCTAAGAAGATGATTGCTGATATGCCTCTGATGGTAAAGAAGTATTTAGTAAAGATATAGATGCAGCTGCTATGAAAGCAGGTATTTCTACCAGAACAGTCAGGGATGCAAAAGCAGAATTCGGAGAAAAGCTGAAATTCAAGTATGGAGAAGGGCATCAGAAGATTTATTGGATGGAATAAACATTGGAGTGGCAAAACAATAAAATTAAAGTGGCGCACACAAAATATTGCCGTTTTGCCGTTGTAAGGGCTTATGCCACTATAGATATATATGGGAATGATAATGACAGAATCAGAAAAAGAGGGTATAATTGAAATAATACATAGTGTTAGAATGTCATAAAAAAATACTTTAAAACTAAGACTGAGAGAACTTTATGGGAACGGAGGGAGAATATGGAGCATATTAAATGTCCAGAGTGTGGGGAAATAGTAGATAAAAATATGGACAATTGTCCAAAATGTGGATTTCCTTTTAGTGAGAACGAAGAAATCATTGATGTGAAGATTTGCCCAGAATGTAAAAAGGTGGTCGAAGGCACTTTATCTAGTTGTAGTAATTGTGGATATCCTTTTGATGAAATAGGTGATTTTGAAAAATTACTACATGAGACTGAGCAGAAAGCACATGAACAGGAATTAAGGGCGTTAGAAGCTGAAAGAAAATTAAAAGAGTTACAAGAGGAAAAAGAACGGAGGAGGCTAGAGGAAGAAAAAAGGAGAGAACAAGAAGAACAAAAAAGATGTGAAGAGGAAAAGAGAAAAGAGCGAGAAGAACGTAAAAGAAAATTAGCAGAGTCCAAGAAAAAAATGGAAGAAGCTAAAAAAAGAGCAATTGAAGCTGAAAGAAAGCTAGCTGAATTGGCAGAAGAGGAAAATAAAAAAATAAAAAATGAAGCGGATAGTAGTCAGTTAACAAAAGAAGAGACAAATTTGAAAGAAGAGGAAGAAAAAAAGGTAGAACAGAAAAGCAAAGATAATGGTGTTGAAGAAATAGTAGAAAAAGAAGAAACAATAGAACTTGATGAGTCAGAACATGACGCAAAGTGCAATGCTATCTTGGAAGAGCTTAAAGAAGACACCTTGGATGAGAATGAAAAAGAATCTATTGATAACAAAAATACAAATATTCCAATAGTAGTTGATGTTATACAGGGTACTTCAGAGAATAATAACAATGTAAAAATGAACTTTTGGAAAAATAAACAAAATATTTTCGTATTGGGAGGAACATTAGTTTTAATTTTGATAGGTGTAATTTATTTTGCATTTAGGGGGACACCTGTTGAATCTGTAAAATTGGAGCACGAGAATGCTTCTTTAGAATTAGGTAGTTTGGGAAAAATAGAATATACAATTACGCCATCTGATGCAACTAATAAGGAAGTAACATGGGAAACTTCAGACGACTCTATAGTTTCAGTAGATGAAAAAGGTTTGTTAGTAGGGAAAAAAGAAGGAACTTGTGAGATAACAGTAAAAACAAAAAATGGAAAAACAGCAGTATGTAAGATCACCGTAGAACCATCAGGTCCAGATTTGCAGGCTATATATTTGCAATATTGTGATCCTAGTTATGCTTCTGTAGCTGCTGATGGTTCTTATTTGTCAATTGATACAGATCCAGATTCTTCTTATCTTGATTATGAGGAGGAAGCGCTTTTAGCAATTTTTGCGGTGAACGAAGAACTAGGTATTCCAGATTCAGTTATTGAAAAAATGGGATCAACTCGTGCACTTGATGGAGTGCAGACACAGATTTGCGGAGACATTGAAGTAAGATGGTCCTATCATCCAGATAATGGACTAGAGGTAATTTATTCTTTAGTTGAATAATTATAAAATATGTAACGAAAGGAAGTAAATAGAGATGGCATTGATAAAGTGTAAAAAATGTGGAAAAGAGATTTCGGATAAAGCTCAAGTATGTCCAGGATGTGGAGAGCCAGTGATAAACGATTCATCTCAAGATGCTAAAAAAGATGAAAAACAGAATGTAAAAAAGAAAAAATCACATAAAATTTGGATAGGTGTTGCAATAATATTGGGGATTGTAGCTGTCTTAATTGCGTTGGGATCAAGAAAAACGCCACATGTATCTGAAAAAAACGAAAACGGTACAGTAGAGGAAGCTGTGCTTCAAAATGAAGAGAAAGATACAGATAAAACAGAAAATAAGGCAGAAAATATTGAAATTTCATGGGAAGATGGGACTGCACCAACAGAAGTGGGCGGAGGAGAGTCCATTGCTAAAATAACAGAAACAAAGGTTGTAAACTCCTCATTTGGAACTTTACTTATTATGTCTTTTGAATATAGTAATAATTCAGATGATGCAAGAAATTTTATTAATGATGATAATTGTAATGTAAAGCCATTTCAAAATGGAGTAGCACTTGAGACACCAGGATTTACATCCGAAGAAGGTGTATATGACAGTAACGAAGCTTATTCTGCTGTAAAAAATGGCGGAGTAATAAACTCTCAATTAGCATGGATATTGAATGACAATGTATCTCCTATTGAAATTGAATTTGGAAAAGATGAAAATTATAATCCTGATTTTATTAAAATAATTGTGTTAAGTGGTGGAACTAAAACTGAGGAAAATATAGAAGAAAAGACTGCAAAATCAGATTATAAAATCACTTGGAACAATGAAGTGCCAGAAAAAATTGGAAACGAAAATGAACAAGCGTTTATAAAAAATGTTGCTGTGGTGGATTCAGCTAATTACGGAAGAGTATTAGTTATAGATATAGACTTCATCAACAATTTGGAGAATATTAGAAATCTTATTAACGATTATGCGTGTAGTATTTCAGTATATCAGAATGGAGTAGCACTTGATACTCCAGGAGTTACATCTGATGGCGATTACTTCAATTACAATGACGCATTCACAGCAGTAAAAAAAGGGGGAAAAGTATCTACTCAATTAGTGTGGTCTTTAAAAGACGAATCTCCAGTCGAAATTGAATTTGGTTTAGATGAGAATTTTAATGTTCAATATACGGCCAGTTTTACATTTGCAAAATAGTATAGAAGTAATTGACAGAGAGAAAAAAGGAGAAATATAAGATGGCTTTAATAAAATGTAGCAATTGCAATCAAATGATATCAGATAAAGCAAAAACATGCCCTAATTGTGGAGCATCGCAGATAGAAAAGAATGAAACACAAACAAACCAAGAGAATAATTATCTAAATAGAAATTCGAAAAAAAATATAATTGTACCAATCATGCTATTATTCGTTGGTATTTTTATAGGTTTTGGAATCGGATTTTCTGTGAAAAATAATGATGTAAACGACAATAGTGGTACTGAAGAAACGACAACAACTGTGGTTCGTGAAGAAGTTGTTGAAGATGAGGGAAACAGTTCTGATGAATCCACAACTGCAGAAAATGGGGGAAAAGAAGGAACAGTCAATATAACTGTTGATGGTGTTAAAAATGTGGATTGGGGCAGTCTGGATGATGGCATGAAAGCTATCTCAGTTAATTTAACAGTTGAAAATATTGATTATCAATATAGTGATACATGGGATGATATAAATCCATATTTGCTGAATGAAACTGGAAAAATACGTGTTACTGATATGGATGGTTTTACCCTTGAGTTTTATGACATATCTGGTCCCGATAATGGGGAATATCAATTATCTACTAATATCGCAATGGGAACAAAAGCGAGAGTAGGGGCTCCATACAAGGTTAAAAGTGATTGTACTTCTGTTATGATTTCTATTGATGGTGGTGAAGCAAAGGAATACAAAATTGAATAATAATGAATAGTTATCATAATTATTAGAGCATATAGTTATCCTTTTGATTATGTGCAGCATTTCTTGGAAGAGATTCCGAAACACATGAATGATAAGGATTATTCTTTTCTGGAAGATATTCTGCCCTGGTCAGAAAAACTTCCGGCAGGGATCCGCAAAGCTTAAATACTGGCGGCTACTTTGCAGCCGCCTAAAAATGTCAAGGTACTCGCTATTTTGCGTTTACAAATGAAAAAATAAATCCTATAAAATAACTTCGTCTTATTAGTGAGACGAGGTTATTTTTATGGGATTTTGTTGAGATAGTTTGCAAGGAAGTGTTTTTTCTTATGTTAAGAGAATATGTGGGTAAGCAAGAGCAAGATCCACCCCAGTATTACCATATCCCCATTCTGCCATATAAGTAATATTTCGGAATTTTATCTTGCTGGGGAACTGTCGCCTCCCCATACCCATTTTTTTATTGGCTACACCGGCGGTGTACGCAACAAAATATTATAATTAACATAATTCTATTTTGAGGCATTCAGTAAGTAACTGGATGTCTTTTTCTTTTTGAAAATACACATGGTGATGCGAACAAATTCTTTTGTAAGCCAATGATATAAGCAAGGGTATGGGGAATTGTCACTCTCCATCAAGAGAACACCCATAAGGTGAACGGAGGCGGAAACGCGATAACGTTAAACATGGGTGGATCTTGTTCATCTAAAAATATTTTTCTCCGCACCCTGTAAAATGAGCTTTTTTCCTTTCGTTATATAGGGAGATATAAAAAGAG
>Snoopy_p2__coassemble_281_pt1 | contig 61821 bp, 55 predicted proteins | sample Snoopy_p2__metabat2_high_PE_016 | metagenome-assembled genome bin Snoopy_p2 | reverse complement strand
ACAATCTGATGGAAAATACGTCAGATTCCCTTATGCCAAGACCTCTTTTATTATGTCTTAAAAGCGAAAAAATAGTTTGTTATAGTGTGCCTGATAATACTTAGGCATACTTTATGATCGTGAGGTGCACGAGAGAAACGAAGCAGAAAATCAGGATTCTCCAAAAATTCCAAGGTATGGGGCAAAAAATATACGTAGAATACTTACTGAAATGCAGGAGATGTGTTGGGAAAAAGGATATAAGGAAGGGTATGTAAGAGGCTGTATGGAAAATTGTGCAAAGGAGTATGCGCAAGGACGTATGGATGCAAAAAAGGAGATGATTGCCAGTCTGGTTTCCCTAATGAAAAAGGAACGTGAGGTTACAGAAAATTTAAGCTTTGGAGAGACACCTGAGTTTTTGAAGGAAATGAAGGAGGCTTATGATTTGTAGGAAGATGTATAAGTTTTATTTAAAATAAGAATGATACAGAAAATAACGGCAGATTTACAAAAGGCTTTGTAAATCTGCTGTTATCGTTTCGGCATGAAGCCATCTTGTTATTTCGGATTTCAGATGATAATATAGTAGGCAAAGAGAAGGTTTCGAAGTAGAATAAAAATGCAGAAACAGCTATTTATCAAATACGAGAAAAGCAATACCCGGAATTTTTAAAGCAATACACCGGGAAAATTTTACTGGTTGGAATCAGTTATGATAAAAAACAAGGAACATTTATGTGAAACCAAAGAAATATAAAGACAACATTTAAGGAGGTTGCAAATGGGCTTTAAAAGTCTTTTTAAAAATTCCTGGTACGTACGCTGCTCCCAGAAGCCGGTGCGTAAAAATACAGTACTTCTGGAATCTACAAACGGAGCAGACATTGGCAACAATATGCTTCGTATTATGGAGGAACTTTCAAAACCGGAATACGAAAAATATGAAATCTGGCTTTCCTGCAACCAGGGTGTACTTCCAAGAGCGGAAGGGCTTTTAAAAACATATCGGCTTCCGAGGGTAAAGACAGTTGTGTGCAACAGCTTTCAATATTATAAGCTTCTGGCAACGGCAGGGTATCTTTTTACGGACAGTACCTTTCCGAGACGTTTTATTAAGCGGGAAGGGCAGATTTATGTAAATACATGGCATGGAACGCCTCTTAAAAAAATGGGAAAGGATGTGCCGGGCGGCGCTCACGTAATCGGAAATATTCAGAGGAATTTTCTGATGTGTGACTATCTCTGCCTTCCAAATCCTTATACAAAAGCAATTTTCCGAAAAGCATATAATCTGGAAAATCTCTTTTCCGGAAACTATGTTTTAGCAGGTTATCCGAGAAATCAGGCGTTTTTTGAAGAAGAAAGGCAGAATGAGGTGAGAAAGCTTCTTGGAGCAGAAAAGAAGCGCTTTTACTGTTATATGCCAACCTGGAGGGGAACGAGCGTCAGCCAGACAAAAGAGGAGCGTCAGCACCAGGCAGATGTTCTGAAGGAATATTTGCGGAAACTGGATGAGAAAATGAAAGACGACGAGCTTATGATGATTCGCCTTCATCCTTTTGTAGGACCTTTGATTTCCTGTGAGGAATTGAAACATATCCGGTATATGCCGGAAGAAATGGATCCATATGAAATCCTGGCGGCGGCAGACTGTCTTGTGACAGATTATTCCAGCGTGTTTTACGATTATGCCAATAAAGTACAGGGGAAAATCGTTCTTTTTTTGTATGACCGGGAAAAATATGAGTGCGAGCGCGATATATACGGTGAGATTTCCGATTTGCCATTTCCTGTAACAGAAACGACAGAGGGACTTCTGGAAGAACTTCGCAGTCCGAAAAACTATGAGGACGAAGAGTTTTTAAGAGAATACTGTTTTTATGACGGAAAAGAGGCTGCAAAAAATATATGCCGACTTGTGTTTAAAAAAGAAAGTCCGGAAGAAATTTCCATAGAAAGAGAAATACCAAACGGGAAAAAGAATATTCTTTTTTATCCGGGAGGCCTTCAGAGAAAAGGTTTTACAACGGCTTATCTGAATCTTATGGAAAATATAGACAGAGATGCGTACAATTATTATGCGGCATTTCAGGAGAGCTATGTGGAGAACAACCCGGAAAGAGTGGAAATTATTCCGGATTTTGTACAGATTATGCCTATGTCAAAAGGCTGGTTTCTTACATTTCGGGAGGCATTGGCAAGTGCACTTTTTTATAAATGTAATATAGAAAACGGATTTACAAAAAAATATCTTCATCGTTTTTATGAAAGGGAATACAGGCGGAATTTTGGTTTTGCAGATATGGAGTGGTGCATTCACTACAGTGGATATGAGAGAAAGGTTATCGGACTTTTTCAGGCTGCTCCTGTGAAAAGAGGAATTTTTGTGCACAGCGATATGCTGATGCAGATCCAGACAAGCCACAATCAGCATCTTCTTACCTTGAAGCAGGCATACAGAGAATATGACTTTACAGCGGCAGTATCGGAGGATATTTATCAGAGTACCATTCCCATTTGCGGGGAAAATCCAAAGCTTTGTGTGATAGACAATTGCCATGCTTATAAGAAGGTGATGGAAAGGGCAGAGGAGGACTTTGCTTTTGACGATACGACAACCTGTACCTGTACAAAGGAAGAGCTTGATGAAATTCTGAGAAAACCATGTAAAAAGTTTATTTCTGTGGGAAGGTTTTCGGCAGAGAAGCGTCACGATATGCTTCTTGATGCTTTTGCCCGCTATCACAGAGAAAATCCGGATACTATGCTTCTGATTGTGGGCGGAGGTGGAAATCTCTATGAAAAAACATGGGAGCATGTGGAAAAGCTGGAGCTTACAGAAAAGGTAGTTCTTCTTCGCTCTATTGCAAATCCCATGCCCATCATGAAGGCCTGTGATTTATTCCTTCTCACTTCCCAATATGAGGGACAGCCTCTTGTGCTTATGGAGGCGGATACTCTTGGGCTTCCTGTGATTTCTACAGATGTAACTGGTTCAGGCAATTTTATGAGACGTTTTGGCGGATACCTCGTTCCCTACTCGGAGGACGGCGTTTATGAAGGCATGAAGGCGTTCGACAGGGGAGAGGTTCCTGTGATGAATATTGATTTTGAAGCGTATAATAAAAAGGCTGTGGGGGATTTTTTAAAGCTGCTGAAATGAAATATCAATAGAAAAAGACTTGACTTTTGCCCTTGATTTGTGGTACACTTTACGGGCGACATGGAAGTTAGGTCTTTTTTTTATGCCCGAAAATGATGGCGGATACATCATTTCCATAAGGACAAGACCATGCAAATGAAAACACTGGAGGTGGAAGTTGTGCGCGTTAAAATTACATTAGCATGTACTGAGTGCAAGCAGCGTAACTACAATATGACGAAAGAGAAAAAGAACCATCCGGAAAGAATGGAAACTAAGAAATATTGTAAGTTCTGCCGTACACACACAATGCACAAGGAAACAAAATAGTCACAAGAATTGTGAGGTTAAGCTATGCAGGAAAAAGAAAAGTCTGCTGGCAAGAGCCAGAAGAAAAGTTGGTTTCAGGGACTTAAATCCGAGTTCAGAAAAATCATTTGGACAGACCGTAATACTTTGATCAAGCAGACAGTGGTTGTAGTAATTGTTACCATTCTCCTTGGCGTACTTATCAGCGTCATGGATGCAGCTATTCTCGAAGGAATTAATCTGTTAATGAAATAAGGACAAGGGTGATTGTATGTCAGAAGCAAAATGGTACGTTGTCCATACTTATTCCGGGTATGAGAACAAGGTAAAAGCCAACATTGAAAAGACAATCGAAAACAGACATCTGGAAGACCAGATTCTGGAAGTTCGTGTTCCGCTGCAGGATGTAGTGGAAATGAAGAACGGAACTGCCAAGCAGGTTCAGAAAAAAATGTTTCCGGGTTATGTGCTTCTTAATATGGTAATGAACGACGATACCTGGTACGTGGTGCGAAATACACGTGGCGTTACAGGCTTCGTAGGACCGGGATCCAAGCCAGTACCATTAACAGAAGAGGAAATGCTGCCTCTGGGCATTCAGAAAGAAGATGTCCAGGTTGACTTCGCAGAGGGCGACATGGTAGTAGTTACCGGAGGCGCATGGAAGGACACAACGGGAGTTGTTACTTCTATTAATCCGCAGAAGCAGGTTGTGACTATCAACGTTGAACTGTTTGGCCGCGAGACGCCAGTAGAAATAAGTTTCGCAGAAGTAAAAGCATTATAAACAACAGGGTAACACAATATCGTGGGAGGGACATACCCCCGCCAATACCACATAGGAGGTGCCGAAAATGGCAAAGAAAGTAACAGGATATATCAAATTACAGATTCCGGCTGGTAAAGCAACTCCAGCACCACCTGTTGGTCCGGCTCTTGGACAGCATGGTGTAAATATCGTTCAGTTTACAAAAGAGTTTAATGCAAGAACAGCAGACCAGGGCGACTTAATTATCCCGGTTGTAATCACTGTTTATGCAGACAGAAGTTTCAGCTTCATAACCAAAACTCCGCCGGCAGCAGTTCTTCTTAAGAAAGCCGCTAACATCAAATCCGGTTCCGGCGTACCGAACAAGAACAAAGTTGCAAAAGTTACAAAAGCTCAGATTCAGGAAATCGCAGAGCTGAAAATGAAAGACTTAAATGCAGCGTCCCTTGAAGCAGCTATGAGCATGATCGCTGGTACTGCAAGAAGTATGGGAATCGAAGTAGTTGATTAATCAGAAAAATTATAAGTAAGTGGGAGGGCTTTTCCCCGCAAATACCACAGGAGGTTATAGAAATGAAACGAGGAAAAAAATACGTGGAAGCTGCAAAAGCAGTAGACCGCGCAACATTATATGATACCGCAGAAGCAATCAGCCTGGTAAAGAAAGCAGCTGTTGCTAAATTTGATGAGACAATCGAAGCTCATATCCGTACAGGCTGCGATGGCCGTCACGCTGATCAGCAGATTCGTGGTGCAGTAGTTCTGCCACACGGAACTGGTAAAAAAGTTCGCGTTCTTGTATTTGCAAAAGACGCAAAAGCTGAAGAAGCAAAAGCAGCAGGCGCTGAATTCGTAGGAGCTGAGGAGTTAATTCCGAAGATCCAGAACGAAGGATGGCTTGATTTCGACGTAGTAGTTGCTACACCGGACATGATGGGTGTTGTTGGACGTCTTGGTCGTGTACTTGGACCGAAAGGCTTAATGCCAAACCCGAAAGCCGGAACAGTAACAATGGACGTTACAAAAGCGGTTCATGATATTAAGGCAGGTAAGATTGAGTACCGTCTTGACAAAACAAACATTATCCATGTTCCGATCGGTAAAGCTTCCTTTACTGAGGAACAGTTAAGCGACAACTTCCAGACGCTGATTGGAGCTATTTTAAAGGCAAGACCAAGCACTCTGAAAGGTCAGTATTTAAGAAGCGTAACAATCGCTCCTACAATGGGACCTGGTGTGAAGATCAACCCAATGAAATTAGCTTAATAGATGAATAGAAACCCTCGCCGGATTGAATCTGGCGGGGGTTTTTGTACAATAAAAATTTGAGAATATGAAATGAGTACCAGGTGATACTATGAAAAATAAATACAACAAGACAATGGTTGCCTGTTTTACCGGTTATATTGTACAGGCAATCGTGAATAATTTCGTTCCGCTCCTGTTTCTGACGTTTCAGAGAAGTTATGATATTCCTTTATCGCAGATTACAGTGCTTGTAACCTTTAATTTCGGCGTGCAGCTTCTTGTAGATCTTTTATCTATCGGTTTTGTGGATAAAATCGGCTACAGGGCGTCAATGGTTATTGCGCATATCATGTCGGCAGCGGGGCTTCTTCTTTTGACTGTCCTGCCGGAAGTGATGCCGCCTTTTGCAGGGATTCTCATTTCCGTAATGGTGTATGCGATCGGAGGAGGTCTTCTGGAAGTGCTGGTAAGCCCTGTTGTGGAATCCTGCCCTTCTGATAATAAGGAAAAAGCAATGAGTATGCTTCATTCTTTTTACTGCTGGGGGCATGTAGGAGTTGTTCTCCTTTCTACATTGTTTTTTCAGGCGGCAGGAATCGAAAACTGGAAGCTGCTTGCTGCAGTATGGGCGGTTGTTCCTCTTGTGAATGCATTTGCTTTTACAAAAGTGCCTATGGCATCTCTTATGGAAGAGGGAGAGACGGGAATCGGCATTAAAAAACTGTTTGGAATGAATATATTTTGGGTCCTTTTGATTATGATGGTATGTGCAGGGGCAAGCGAGCAGGCTGTCAGCCAGTGGGCGTCGACATTTGCGGAAAAGGGACTCGGTATTACAAAGGCTGCCGGAGACCTTGCAGGACCTATGGCGTTTGCAGTCCTTATGGGAGCGGCGAGGGCTTTTTACGGAAAATACGGACACAGGATTAATCTTGACCGTTTTATGATTTTGAGCTGCTGTCTCTGTATTTTGTCCTATCTTGGAATTTCCCTTCTGCCTGTTCCTCAGTTAAGTCTTGCTGCCTGTGCGGTATGCGGCCTTTCTGTTGGGATTATGTGGCCGGGAAGCTTCAGTAAGGCGGCGGCAGCTATTCCCAAAGGCGGAACAGCCATGTTTGCATTCCTTGCCCTTGGAGGAGACCTTGGCTGCTCCGGTGGTCCCACTGTGGTGGGCGCTGTGTCGAGTGCTTTTGGCGACAACCTGAAAATGGGGATTCTGGCGGGAGTGATTTTCCCAGTGCTTCTTCTTGGAGGGATTCTTGCGTGCAGAAAAATGAAAAGAGAGTAAAAACGAGAGATGACTCCACAAAAAATGCAAAGCTACATAAAAATATCTCCAACCGTACAGCTGCGGTTGGAGATAGAAAATCTTATTTTTCATCTGTCTGTTTGACAGGGAGCAGTTCATTTTTAAAAATCAGCAATATTTTTTTATTGCATCACGAATCATTTCAGCAGCAGTTTCTGCAATGTGAACATCGTTTTCTGTAAGCGGAGATAATGGAGCACGTACACTTCCTATACAGAGATTTTCATTGATTTCCAAAATCTTTTTAATAACAGCATAAAGATTTCCGTGTGCTTCACACATTTTGTAAATAATGGAATCTACGGCATTCTGTACATTTCGTGCAGATTTCAGATCTCCGGCATCTGTAAGTTCTTTGATTTTAAGAATCAGTTCCGGCATTACGCCATATGTGCCGCCAATTCCGCCCTGAGCGCCGATAGCCAGACCGCTTACAAGCTGTTCGTCCGGACCATTGAATACTACAAAGTCTTCTCCTCCTTCAGCTTTGAACATCTGGATGTCCTGCGTTGCCATAGAAGAGTTTTTTACGCCGACTACATTTGGATTTTTTCTCATAGTACGCAGAAGAGGAAGCGTCAGAGCTGTTCCTGCCAACTGTGGAATATTATAAATAATGAAATCGGTATTTGGTGCGGCATTGCTGATGGCATTCCAGTATTCGGCAATAGAATATTCCGGAAGATGGAAGTAAATAGGGGGAATTGCTGCAATGGCATCTACACCAAGAGATTCTGCATGGCGGGCCAGTTCAACACTGTCTTTTGTGTTGTTGCATGCCACATGTGCAATTACGGTTAATCTTCCTTTGGCAGCTTCCATAATATTCTCAAGAGTAATCTTTCTGTCCTCAACACTCTGATAAATACATTCTCCGGAAGAACCGCAGGCATAAACACCTTTCACGCCTTTTTTAATAAGGTGTTCCGTAAGTTCCTGTACTCTTTTGGGACTTACTTCGCCATTATCATCGTAGCAGGCATAAAAAGCCGGGAAAATATTGTAGTATTTTTCTAATTTGTTCACAGTATAAACTCCTTTCTCTTCCGGGTATCCGGGTACATATAAATATATGGTTTATGTTTTAAGCATCAACTACTTCATTTAATGATTCCGTAAAAGACCTAGTGATCAGCTGCGGCCGTGTAATAATAGAACCTACAACAACACTGAAACATCCCAGCTGTATTACTCTTTTGGCTTTTTGAGGAGTATCAATATTTCCTTCTGCAATGACAGGATGAGAAACATTGCGAAGAATTTCTTTTATAATATAAAAATCATTTTCTTCAATTTTAAGATTCTTACTTTCTTCAGTATATCCCACAAGTGTCGTTCCAATAAAATCAAAACCGAGACGATCTGCATGTATAGCTTCTTCTATAGTAGAACAATCTGCCATCCAGAGCTGTTCCGGATATTTTTGCTTTGCTTCCATAAAAAAATCATCAAGAGAAGTATTGCCGGGGCGGATTCTGTTCGTTGCGTCTAATGCTATAATTTCCGGTTTTATTTCCATGAGCCTGTCTATTTCTTTTAAAGTGGGAGTAATGTATACAGAGCTGTCAGGGTATTCTTTTTTTATAATACCAATAACAGGAAGATCTACATTGTTTCGGATTTCCTGAATGTCTTCACATGTATTGGCTCGAATACCGTAAGCTCCGCCTTCATAAGCGGCGGCTGCCATGCGGCCCATAATATATGAAGAGTGCAGAGGCTCCTCCGGAAGCGCCTGACAGGAAACAATCAAATGCCCCTTCAGTTTTTCAATTTTTGAATTCATAATTATGTACCTATGTCCTTTCGTTAAATATAGTCTCCTGAATATTTCTATACCTGTTAGGTATCTTTAATAAATATTATATGCTTAAGAAAAGTAATTTCAATAGATTTTGAAAAACAGAAAGCACTTTCAGCACTTAGGAAAAAGCACTAAAATAAAAATGCGATTATCAAGAATTAATTGTGCAAATAGAATAAATGAAGAAAGAACTTTCTAATATAATAAAACATATTGAAAGAATAATCGGTTTTGAATATAATAAACCTAACTTAATTGTTCGGACATTTATACCGAGGATAGGAGGAATGAAATGAGTGCATTTTCAAAAAAGGAGACATCTCAACAAAAAATATTGAAGAAAAACACTAGGTTTGCTTATACAGTCAATGCTCCGTTGATTATTTATCTTCTTTGTGTTCTGGCAGGGCCAATTATTTGGGGTGTCTCACTCAGTTTTACCGATAAGAGTATTGGCGGAAGCGCATCATTTATCGGTTTTCAAAATTATATAGAGTTGCTTACGGATAAAGAATATCTGCATTCTCTGCTTAATACTTTGAGTTTTACTTTTTTCTCTATTATTTCAAAGTGTATTTTTGGAGTACTGATGGCGTTGGCATTAAATGTAGATTTTCGGGGACGTAATGTTGTACGTGCTCTGCTTTTAATTCCGTGGACATTACCTAATATCGTAGCTGTTCTTAACTGGAGATGGATTTTCTCATCTACAGGCGGAGTTGCAAACTATGTTTTGAAGACACTGCATATTATTGATTCCGATCTGGTATGGTTCGGCTCAGCAGGTCTGGCAATGTTTACAATTATTGTAGCCAATGTATGGAGAGGAACACCGTTCTTTGGAATTTCTATTTTGGCTAAATTGCAGACAATACCGAAGGATTACTATGAAGCAGCTGCAATTGACGGAGCGAATATGTGGCAGCGTTTCTGGTATGTAACATTACCTCAGATTAAAGATGTTATTATGCTTTCCACATTAATGTCTACAATCTGGACATTAAATGAATTTGAAACGGTATGGCTTATGACAGGTGGAGGACCAAACGGTTCTACACAGGTTATGAATGTATTTAGTTATAAGACGGCGATGACAAGTATGCAGCTTGGAAAAGGTATTGCAGTAGCAGTTCTTGCTATGCCGGTTTTGATTATTCTTATTAATATTTTATCCAAGAAGATGTTGGATCAGAATGATTAAGGGGTGAGTATATGAGACAGAAACGAAGTGTAAAAATTTTAAGCAGAGTGTTTATTGCAGTCTGTCTGATTGTGGCACTTGCGCCGATTTACTGGATGTTAAATACGTCATTTAAAGGACAGGCAGAAATATACAGCAGAATTCCGACTATGTTTCCTAATATGCCGACATTGGAATCATATGAGACGTTATTTACAAAAACAGCTTTTCTCAACGGTATGAAAAACAGTCTTCTGGTAGCTGTATTTGTTTCCGTATTTTCTATTGTTGTAGCATATCCGGCAGCGTATACGTTGGCAAGAATGAAGTTTAAAGGAAAGAAGTTTTTTTCGAAGACTATTTTATTTACATACTTACTTCCTACTTCCGTGTTGTACATTCCATTATACATTTTCGTGTCAAAGATAGGACTGACAGATAATATTTTAGGATTGATGCTTATATATCCTACTTTTACTCTTCCTTATGTAGCATGGATTTTGATTCCGCATATTGCGTCTATACCATATGATTTGGAAGAGGCAGCTACAGTGGATGGATGCAGCCGTTTTCGCGCTATGTATCAGATTATTTTTCCACTGGCTTTACCGGGAATAATTTCCACTACGATTTTTGCGTTTGCAATGTGCTGGGGTGAATACCTTTACGCTCTTGTTAACGTAACCACAACTTCAATGCAGACATTCCCTCTGATTATATCAGGACTGATTTTTGGAGATATGTATCCTTGGGGACAGTTAATGGCAGGAGCAATCGTAGCCTGTGTTCCTATTTTAATTATTTATATGCTTGCATCTGGTTCGCTTGTAGGCGGAAAAACAGCAGGCGGAGTAAAAATGTAATATTTGTAATCTATAAAGAAGAATAAAAATAAAATATTCAGGAGGTACTGAACATGAAAAAAAGATGGATGGCAGCGGCTTTGGCAGCAACAATGGCAATTTCTCTTACAGCTTGTGGAGGTGCGGGAGAAGAGAAGAAGGCAGAGAGTGCAAAAAAAGAATCGGACAAAGAATTAACTGTATGGGTAGAAAAAGTATTCAGCGATGATGCTAATACTGCAATGCAGGAGCGCCTTGATGCCTTTGCAGAAGAATCCGGAATCAAGGTAAAATATGAGTTTATCGGGGCAACAGATTTTATGACAAAGCTGAACGCTGCAATTGAGGCAGGAAGCAATGTTCCGGACATTACCACTTCTGCAGTAACAAAAGTAGTAAACTATTATCCAAACATTCCTTATAAAGATGTTTCTGATATTGTAAACAACATTAATGAAGAGCGTTCTTATTTTGAGGCAGTTTATGAAGGAACAAAAATAGATGGAAAACATTATTTTGTACCTATGACAAGTTCCTCAACAATGATGTTTGTGCGTAAAGACAAGCTGGAAGAAAAAGGAATCACAGAGCTTCCGAAAACATGGGATGAGGTTTTTGAAGTTGCAGAACAGATTTCCGATCCGGACAACGGCTTTTACGGTCTTGGCATTGGCTGCGGACCAACTGACGAAGATGGAGAGAATATGTTCCGTATGATTAACTGGGATCAGGGCGGATACATTTTCGATAAAGACGGAAATATTACTCTTGATAATGATGTGACAAAGAGCCTTTTAACAAAATACAAAGAAATGTATGACGGCGGTGTGATTCCAAAAGCGGCAAGTACATGGGATCCAGGCGGAAATAACTCTGCATATCTTATGGGAGAATGTGGAATCGTGTTTAATGCACCGACTTTATACAATGCGCTTCGGTCAGATGAAGCCAATAAAGAACTCTTTGAGAATACAGAAATGGTAAGTTTACCGTCTGGTTCAGACAATGATACAACAATGGGATTTGCAACAGGTTTTGCAATTATGGAAACATGTGACGATGTAGAATCTGCTACAAAACTGATTGAATATATGTATGATAAAGAGTGGTATGAGGAATATCTGGAAATTACAGCGCCGGTATTTGCACCATTATTCCAGGATATGGAAGGTGAAGGCGTATGGGCAGATGGTGTCAATGCACAGATTATCGACTATGCAAAAAAAGCAAAAGGTTATTATGGCTATCCTGTTGAAGGAATCAAAGGCCGCGCCATTGCTGCAAAACATTATTTCACTTTCCCAATGGCAGAGATGATGAATAAAGTTGTTACAGATACTCTTGATGTAGACGGCGCTATTGGAGATGCAATTAAAAAACTGGAAGCCGTACAGAAAACTGTGAAATAAAAGGAGTAAGATTATGAGTAAAACAATATGGTTGAATCTTGACAGTACAAAGGTTGATGTAACATATCTTGATGATTTTTTTGAAAAAAAAGGATGGACTCTTTTAAAAGAGCCCATCCCGACTGGAGATGAAGAAAAAACAGTAGAAATGGCACGTAAAGCCGATGCAGTTATAAGTACATGGGAACCATGGAATACAAAAACCCTGAATCAGGTAAAAGGCAAGGTGAAATATATTGTACGTTATGGCGCTGGAATGGACAATATTGATATTCCGGCAGCAACGGAAGCAGGTATTCTTGTAGGAAATGTACCAGGTGCAAACTCAGCAGCAGTTGCAGAAGTAGCGCTTCTCCATATTTTAAATATTGGCCGCCGTTTTTCTCATTGTACAGAAGGATGCAGAAATGGAATCTGGCCTTCCACAATTACAGGAAATGAATTAGATGGAAAGACAGTAGGTCTTTTGGGCTTTGGAAATATTGGTAAGCAGCTTGTCCGTATGATGAAGGGATTTGACGTAAAAGTTCTTGTTTACGATGCGTATTTCCCAGATCAGGATGATGAAAAATATGGAGTTACTTTTGTAAAAGACAAAGAAGAGCTGTTCCGGGAAAGTGATATTTTAAGTCTGCACGTTCCGTTTAATGAAGAAACAAAGGGAATGATAGACAAGAATGTATTTGCAATGATGAAGCCCACAGCGTATTTGATTAATACCTGCAGGGGCGGTGTAATTAATGAAGAGGATTTAATCCAGGCTTTAAAAGAAGGACAGATTCAGGGAGCAGGTCTTGATGTGCTTGTTCAGGAACCGCCGGAAAAAGATAATCCACTTCTTTCTATGGACAATGTTTCTATAACATCTCATATGGGAGCGGCATCTCTCGAATCCGAGCATCGTTCACAGGTAATTATAGGAGATTGCATTGCAGACTTTTTCGCAGGAAATGTACCATACAATGTAAAAAATAAACTTGAAAAGTAAAAAATTGAAGGAGGGCATTCCAAAGGAGCAGATTCTTTGTGAATGCCCCTTTCTGGATTGCGAGGTAAATATGAAAAAAAGAATATTATGTTATGGAGATTCTAATACATGGGGATATGATGCGTTTACTGACGGACGTTTTCCGGATGAAGTCCGCTGGACCGGACAACTGGCTTCCTTCTTGGGACAGGAGTACACAGTTATTGAAGAAGGACTGTGCGGACGGACAACAGTATTTGAAGATCCCCTTAATGAAGGAATGAGTGGTCTGTCATATCTGTATCCCTGTATGATGAGTCATTCGCCACTGGATTTTATGGTGGTAATGCTTGGCACAAATGACTGTAAAGCACGTTTCGGTCTTACGCCAAGAAATATTGCCTGCGGTATGAAAAGACTTTTGATAAAGGCACAGCAGATTCCGGCATGGCGGGAAACACCGAGAATACTTCTTGTTGCGCCCGGTCCTATTGAACCGGAATGTGAAATGTCTTTCGTAGGGGAAGAAATGGGAATTTGTTCTGAGCGTTCAAAAGGAGTAGCCAAAGAATACAGAAAAATTGCAGACGAGCTGCATGTGGATTTTCTGGATGCCGGTGATTTTGTGAAAATGAACACTTTAGATTATATGCACCTTGATAAAGACAGCCACGGTATTTTGGGACAGAAAATCGGAGAATATATAAAGAATAAGGAGAAGGAAAATGAAAAAATACATATGTATTGATATTGGAGGAACTGCTGTCAAGTATGGCGTTATAGATGAAAATGAGAATTTTCTTATAAAAAAAGAGACACCTACAAAAGCAGGTGAACGAAAAGGTCCGGGTATCATGGAATGTATTAAAAAACTGACAGGAGAATGTCTGGAAGAATTTCCGGAAGCAGAAGGCATTGCTGTATCTACTGCAGGAATGGTGGATCCTGAAAAAGGAGAAATTTTTTATTCTTCTCCGTTAATTCCGGAATGGACGGGAACAAAAATAAAAGATATTTTAGAAGAAGAATTTCATATTCCATGTGAAGTTGAAAATGATGTAAATTGTGCAGGACTTGCGGAAAGCATGAGCGGAGCAGGAAAGAATGCGAGGATTTGCGTGTGCCTGACAATAGGAACAGGAATCGGAGGATGTATTGTTATAAATAAAGAAATTTTTCATGGATTCAGTAACAGTGCATGTGAAGTGGGATATATGTATCTTCCTGACGGAATATTTCAGGATACGGCAGCCAGCAAAAGTCTTGTGGAAAAAGTGGAAAAGCAAAAGAAATTGCAGCCAGGAGAATTAAATGGTAAAATAATATTTGATAAGGCTATGGCAGGAGATACGGAGTGCATTTATGCTATAGAAGAAATGGCAGATATACTGGGAAAAGGAATAGCAAATATTTGCTATGTATTGAATCCGGAAGTGGTTATTCTGGGAGGAGGAATCATGTCCCGGAGAGAGTATTGGAAACCATTACTGATAAAAGCATTGAATAAATATCTGGTATCGGGTATTGCGGAAAAGACTACATTGACATTTGCTGAATATGAAAATAACGCGGGTATGCTGGGAGCCTTTTACAATTATAGAAATCGACAGAAAGGTAAGCAATCAGCAAATGAAATATTACGAAAAAACAGTGATACCGATAATTGAAAGCCATTACGAAAATATGTCTTCTTTGGAAAAAACAGTTGCGGATTTTTTTATTAAAAATAAAACAAAGATGGATTTTTCTTCCAAGAATATATCTGAGTATCTTTTTGTATCGGAGGCGACATTATCACGTTTTGCAAAAAGATGTGGATTTAAAGGGTACAGGGAATTTATTTATCGGTATAAAGAATCTTTTAATGGTACAGACAAGGTTATTACAGATCAGGTAAGAACTGTTTTTGAGGCTTATCAGGAAATTCTGAATAAAAGTTATAATCTTGCAGAGGAAGAACAATTTAAAAGGATTGCAGGTTATATGGTAGACGGTTCCAGAGTGTTTGTGTATGGAAAAGGAAGTTCCGGTCTTGCTGCCCGTGAAATGCAGAATCGTTTTATGCGCCTGGGATTGGATATCACAGCATTGGAGGACAGTGATTTGATGCGTATGAATGCTTCCCTTTTGACAGAAAACAGCATAGCGATAGGAATCAGTATCAGCGGAGAGACAGAATCCGTACTGGATTCTTTAAAACAGGCACACATTAATGGAGCGCGAACCATATTGATTACAGCATATAACAGAGGAGAATATCATAGTTTTTGCGATGAGGTTGTTTTGACTGCTGCCCGTCAGAATCTTAATTACGGAAATATTATTTCACCTCAGTTTCCTATACTTTTGATTCTTGATATTTTGTATAAATATTATCAGGAAAATGATCAAAAACTGAAAGAAGCCCGTCATGGAAATACTTTGGCGGCATTACGCCATCAGTCTAATACAATAACTGGCACAGCAGGCAAGGGTCAGAGTAAAAAATGATAAGTTTTTGTATGCAGAAAAATGAAGACAACATGATTGTATGTTACGGGGACTCGAATACGTATGGATATGCCCCCTGCGTGCCTGGGGGCGGTCGATACTCAGAAAAAGAACGATGGACAGCTCTTGTAGAAGCGAAAACAGGGATTTCTGTAAAAAATTACGGGTTATGCGGACGGAAGATTCCGAGATATGAAGCGCAGTTTCAATGTGTAAGAGAGCAGATGGAGGTTTGGATACAGGAGTCGGAGAGGGTTTCTCTTTGGATTATGCTTGGGACAAATGATTTTCTGGAAAATGAAAGAAATATGGCGGAAGAAGTTGCTTTTCGCATGGAGACATTTTTAAATAGTATCAAAGAAAAAGCAGAAGAAAGTAGAATATCTATTTTTTTGATTTCCCCTGTGCCTGTGAAACAGGGGGCTTGGGTGGAAAGCGAAAAGCTTTGTTGGGAGACGCACAGACTGTCGGATTTTTACAGAGCGATTTCAAAAAAACTCGGAATTGATTTTGCAGATGCAGGAGAATGGAACATCCCTCTTGCTTATGATGGTGTCCATTTTACAGAGGAAGGTCACAGGATTTTTTCGGAAAATGTAGTGAAAGCTATAGAAAACCTTTCCGTGGGTAAAAGTGCATAAAAAATTCGACACAATTTAGGTAAAAATGTAGCTTGACGACCAATGGTAAAATGCTATATAGTGTATATAGATTCATATTTAAGTGAAATCATAATCGTTGATAGTGTGTTACTGATGATGCAGGCATAAGCTATCCGGTTTTATTCATAAGATGTATGATTAAAACGGGGTAAGTTTATGCCTTTTTTATTCCATAATATAGGAGTTGTATATGTACTGCATTTTGAAAATTTTAAATAATAATGCACTTTTAGCAAAAGAAAAAGACAGCGGAAGTGAAAGAATTCTTTTGGGAAAAGGGATTGGATTTGGAAAAAAGGCAGGAGACAGGATAGACCCCAGGAAAGAAATCCAGGTGTATACACCGGTGGCAAGAGAAGAAAGCAGTTCGGCTATAAATATGGTAAATACCATCGATCCTGTTTATATTGAAACAGCAGGAAAAATTATAGCAGAAGCAGAAAAAGTATTTGACTCTGTGAACGGGGATATTCTGCTTCCGCTGGCAGATCATATTGCTTTTGCTGTGAAAAGGGAGAAAGATAATATTTTTCTTCCCAATCCTTTTATTCCGGATATTAAGATTCTTTTTGGAAAAGAGTATGCCGTTGCAATGGAGAGCAGAAAAATTATAGAAAAAATGACAGGCTACCGTATTTCGGATGATGAAGCCGGCTTTATTGCCCTTCACATTCACTCCGGACTTTCCAATGAGCAGGTATCTGATACGTTAAAAACAACGCAGATTATAGATGAAAGTATGCAGACCATAGAGAAGATGGGAGGCAGGGAGCTTCAAAAGGAATCTCTGAACTATATTCGCCTTATGAGCCACTTATATTACATGGCTGTGCGGGCGAAGACAGGAGAAGCTGTCAATGTGGATTTAAATGATTTTGTGAAAAATAAATATCCGAAAGCATTGAAAATCGCAGAGCAAATATGCGGAAATATGGAAACGGCGCTTCAGAAGAAGCTTCTGCCGGAGGAGACAGGATTTCTTGCAATACATATCCAGAGGATGATTGCGTCATAATGAAAAGAGAGAGTTCAGCTTTGCTGCGCTTCAGGCGCAGGTATCAGTTGAAATATATTAATTTTTATCTAATGAAGGGAGAATTTTAAAATGAAAAGCTTTGAGTACACAATAAAAGATGAACTGGGAATCCACGCAAGACCGGCAGGTATCCTTGCAAAAGAGGCAAAGAAATACGAGAGCAAAATCACACTGACAAAAGACGGAAAAAGCGTTGATGTAACAAGATTAATGGCTCTTATGGGACTTGCAGTAAAATGCGGCAACACAGTAGAGGTTCAGGTTGAGGGAAGCGACGAAGAGACAGCTTTCGAGGGAATCAAAGCATTTTTCGAAGAAAATCTGTAATTATTAACGGAATAAGTTTGAAAATCATAAGAAACGGCAGGGAAAAACATGCAGTGTTTGAAAGGGAAATCAGTTTACAAGGGAATCGCAATGGGAAAGATTTCCGTGCTGAAAAAAGATGATTACATTGTAAAAAGAACAAAAATTGAAGATACGCAGGCTGAGATTCAGAGAGTGAAGACTGCAGTTGCAGCATCACAGGAGCAGCTTCAGAAGCTTTATGAAAAGGCTGTAAAAGAAGTAGGGGAAGCCAGCGCTGCTATTTTCGAAGTGCATCAGATGATGCTTGAGGACGAGGATTATAACGAGTCCATCGAAAACATTATTACAACAGAGATGGTAAATGCAGAATATGCAGTTGCCTCCACAGGTGATAATTTTTCTGAAATGTTTGCAAGTATGGATGATGATTATATGAAAGCAAGAGCTGCAGACATTAAAGATATTTCAAAGCGCCTTGTAAAAAATCTTTCCGGACACGGCGGAGATGGTATTGATCTGGAAGAGCCTGTGATTGTTGTGGCAGATGACCTTTCTCCAAGCGAGACCGTTCAGATGGACAAAGATAAAATTCTTGCTTTTGTTACCGTGCACGGTTCTGCAAACTCACATACGGCGATTCTTGCCCGTATGATGAATATTCCGGCGCTGATCGGTGTGGATATGGATCTGGAAGCTCTTACAACAGGAACAGAAGGCGCGGTAGACGGATTTACAGGAGAATTTTATATAGAGCCTACAGAAGAAGTGAAAACTTCGATTCAGACAAAAATTGAAGAAGAAAAAGAAAAACGTGCGCTTCTTCAAACCTTAAAAGGAAAAGAGAATGTGACAAAGAGCGGAAAGACAATTAAGCTTTTTGCAAATATCGGAAGTGTTTCTGATATGGGATACGTTCTTGAAAACGACGCAGGAGGAATCGGTCTTTTCAGAAGTGAGTTCCTCTACATTGGAAGAAATGAGCTTCCGGGAGAAGAAGAGCAGTTCCAGGCATACAGACAGGCAGTACAGAATATGGCTGGCAAAAAAGTCATTATCCGTACCCTGGATATCGGAGCGGACAAGCAGGCGGATTACCTTCAGATTCCGCAGGAGGAAAATCCTGCTCTTGGATACAGAGCAATCCGTATCTGTCTGACACAGCCTGAAATTTTCAAGGTTCAGCTCCGCGCGCTGTTCCGTGCTTCCGCATACGGAAATCTGTCCATCATGTATCCGATGATTACTTCTGTTGAGGAAGTGGAGCAGATTCAGCAGATTGTTTGTGAAGTGAAGCAGGAACTGAAGGAAGCGGGAATTCCGTATAAGGATGTAGAAGAAGGTGTTATGATCGAGACACCGGCTGCTGTTATGATTAGTGATGATCTTGCAAAAATGGTGGATTTCTTCAGCATTGGAACAAACGATCTGACGCAGTACACACTTGCGATCGACCGTCAGAATGAAAAACTGGATCCGTTTTACAAACCGCATCACAAGGCAATCCTTCGAATGATCAAAATGGTCGTTGACAATGCGCATAAAGAAGGAAAATGGGCTGGAATCTGCGGCGAGCTGGGAGCAGATCCGGAGCTTACAGAAACATTTGTAAATATGGGAGTAGACGAGCTTTCCGTAGCTCCGTCTATGATTTTAAAGCTTCGTAAGATTATCAGAGAAATGGAATAGGAGTAAGGCATGAAGTATATTCGTGAGCATAAAAAGGCCTCGGTTATAATTGCTCTTGCTGTAATTGTTCTCCTGGCATTTCTGGGATTACAAAGAAAAAATGCAACTTCTCAGTCTGTGTTTGATACCCTTAAGGATGCTCCGAGAGGGGAAGCGATTGAAGAGAATAAGTACTATTCCGGTCAGCTTACACAGAGAGAATATGAGGATTATGAATTTCTGAGACAGAAAATGGAAAATCTGGAGGGCGGAGTCCTGACTCTGCCAAATCCTCTGAGCGGAAAAGAATACCAGCGTATTCTTACTGCTCTGGAATATGAAGGAAATAATTATTTTTACGGATTTGTAGATATTCCCATGACAGAGGATGGAGTTTATGTTTTCCACAAAGATAAAGATCCGTTTCGCCTGGTGGATCAGAAAATAGCAAAGGTTGTGCTGTTTTTATCCTGTGCGGAAGGGATTGAGCTTTTCGGACAGTTTGCAGATGACGGAACCCTTATCAATATAGAGGAAATACAGAAAGGTTTTTCTGTAAATGATGAGGAAAAAGTAAAGAAAATCCGTGAAATGCAGGAAGAAACAGAAAAAGTCATGGATGAGATCATCGCCGGAATACCGGAGAATGCAGGAGATAAAACAACTGCTGACTATTTCCGCAAATGGCTGGATGAAAACGTGAAGCTTGCCGATGATGCCGCACAGAAGGCTCAGGAGCTTGACGATATGGGAGATATGCTGGAGCAGGTATATCCTTATAATCACCTGGCTGCTCTGAACGGAAAAAAAGCAAGTATCCTGGGATACGGAAAGATTTTTTCCGAGCTTTGCAGGAGAGCGGGGATTGAATCTCATGTGGTGATGGGAACATGGAACAGCCAGTGGACAGACGGGGACACATACGTTTTATGTGAGACTGTAATAGACGGACAGAAAGTGTATGTAGATGCCAGCGGAGCGAAATCAAAGGCGCTTGCCGGCAACCGGTATCTCACAGAAAAAGAGGCGATAAGCCGTATGACGTTTGTTGATTATTTTGACTATAAATAAGGAGGAGAGAGAATGTTTGGTTTTCTTAAGAAAAAACAGGATGACGGATATATGCTGGGTTCACCGGCAAAGGGAAAGGCGGTAGACTTAAAAGAAGTAAACGACCCGACCTTTAATTCCGGAATGCTTGGACAGGGTGTTGCAGTTATCCCGTCAGAAGGAAAAATTTATGCACCGGCAGACGGAGAGATTGCAATGGTATTTGATACGCTTCATGCAGTAAGCTTAAACGCATCAAACGGAGCAGAAATTCTTGTTCACGTAGGTCTTGATACAGTAAGCTTAAAAGGAAAAGGATTCAAAGCACATGTGCAGGCCGGAGATAAAGTGAAAAAAGGCGATTTAATGCTGGAAGCCGACCTTGAGTTCTTAAAGAGCGAAGGCTTTGACATTATTACACCTGTACTTGTATGCAATACAGACGATTACGCATCTGTAGAGGCTCTTTCCGGAAAAGATGTAGAGCCGGGTGATGACGTAGTAAGAATCAAAGCAAAATAATAATGGATTTTAGACCGGTCTCTCCGGTATAAAATAAATGATGAGGGGTGTTTTGCAGTCTTCATTGTGTTTGAAAAAAGGGATTAAGAGAAGGAAAGAGGAGGAAATCAAATTATGATGAAGTATCTTCAGAGATTGGGTAAATCTCTTATGCTTCCGGTTGCTTGTCTTCCGGTTGCAGCTATTCTTCAGGGAATCGGTTACTGGATCGACCCTACTGGCTGGGGTGCAAACAATGTAATCGCAGCATTCTTATTAAAAGGCGGCGGATGTCTGATCGACCAGATGCCAATTCTTTTCGCTATCGGTGTTGCTGTTGGTATGTCCGATGACAACGACGGTACAGCAGGTCTTGCAGGACTTGTTTCCTGGATCATGACAACTACACTTCTTTCTACAAGCGTTGTATCTATGCTTACAAAAACAGCAGTAGAAGAAGTTGACCCTGCATTTGCAAAAACACAGACACAGTTCATCGGTATTCTTTGTGGTCTTATTGCAGCAGCTTGCTACAACAAATTTAAGAACACAAAACTTCCGGATGCATTCTCCTTCTTCAGTGGAAAGAGATGTGTTGCCATCGTTACAGCAGGTGCATCCCTTGTATCCAGCTTTGTTCTGTTCTTTGTATGGCCAATCGTTTACAATGCACTTGTTGCATTAGGTGAGTTCATTATGAACCTTGGACCGGTAGGTGCTGGTATTTACGGTTTCTTCAACCGTTTGCTTATCCCGTTCGGTCTGCACCACGCACTGAACTCCGTATTCTGGTTTGACGTTGCAGGAATCAATGATATTGCGAAATTCTGGGGCAACGCAGAAGGCGGTATCCTTGGACAGACTGGTATGTACATGTCCGGTTTCTTCCCGGTTATGATGTTCGGTCTTCCGGCAGCAGCTCTTGCTATGTACCACACAGCAAAAGACACAAAGAAAAAAGTGGCAGCAGGTCTTCTTCTTTCCGCAGCTATCGCTTCTTTCTTCAACGGTGTTACAGAGCCTCTGGAATTCTCTTTCATGTTCCTTGCACCAGCACTTTACGGTATCCATGCAGTACTGACAGGTATTTCTATGGCAGTTGTAGCTATGCTTCCTGTGCGAGCGGGCTTTAACTTTAGTGCCGGTTTGATTGACTGGATTTTGAGCTTCAAGGCTCCGTTTGCAGAAAATCCGCTTATGCTGATTCCGATCGGCCTTGTAGTTGGTGTGATCTACTACCTGATCTTCCGTTTCGTTATCGTAAAATTCAATATGAAAACACCGGGACGTGAAGATGATGACATGGATGAAACAAAAGTAACTCTTTCCAACGATAACTTCACAGAGATTGCAAAAATTGTTCTGGAAGGTGTTGGCGGAAAAGCGAACGTAGCATCTGTTGACAACTGTATTACAAGACTTCGTCTGGAAATCAAAGACTACACACAGGTAGATGAGAAGAAAATCAAATCTGCAGGTGTAGCAGGCGTTATCCGTCCAAGCAAAACTGCTGTTCAGGTAATCATCGGAACAAAAGTACAGTTTGTAGCTGACGAATTTAAAAAGCTTTGTAAATAATCAAAAGCAAAAAAAGATTAATCCCTTTTGAAAATACCGCTCTTTCGGGTAAAACCGAAAGGGCGGTTTTTTTGACTTTGCGAGGATGCGGGCACATATATTATACATATGACAGCCACTTGCCGCACGGAAACAGACCGCTTACCGTTTTTTTATAGACTATCTTCTTCAGACTTTATATAATGGAAATACAAGGAGGGAAGACAAGATGAAAACGAAAATAAAAGTGATTGCCCCGGAAGAAGAAGAGAGAGCAGAGCTTTTTGTACATAAGGAAGACAGGGAGATAAAAAGTCTTGGCAGGTATCTGGAGCTGGAGCAGTTTCGCCGGGGAATTCTCATGTGTCAGAAGGGAAAAGATATATGCCGGCTTTCTGTGAAAGAGGTTCTGTACATTGAAAGCATTCAGGACGTTCAGCATATTCATACAGAAAAAGAAACATACACAACGAAACAGAGACTGTATCTGCTGAAAGAAGAATTGCCGGAAAGTTTTGTCCGAATCTCCAAATCCGTGATTTTAAATATGGAAAAAGTAAAGGAATACCGCCCTTTGATGGGTGGAATGATGATGGCGGAGTTTGCAAATGGAGAAAAAACATATATCTCCAGGAAGTACTTGAAGGAGCTGCGGGAAAAAATCAAGGAGGGAGCGCTATGAGGAAGCTTACAGAGGAGAAAAAAGAGATTTTGAAATATGGGATCTGTATGGGTGTGGTTTTGTTTATCGTAAATGTAATTTACATAGGAGTCCAAAAAGACAGAGGATTTGCAGAAACAATCATGCCGTACTTTGGACTGATGCTTTTGGGATATGCGGCAGCGGGCGTTCTCTTTTTTGCTTTCTACATAGTGAAAGAGCCGAAGGAGGACGGATTGTGGAAATATTGTCTGAAAGGCACTGCAGGAGTATACACAATCATGAACTTTATGCCGCTGTTTCTCCTTGCCGGAGTTGCTCTTGCAGACAGGACGCCTGTGCGAATGATTTTTCTTCTGGATGCAGTGGTAATTGGCGGATTTCTCATCTGGGATTACAGAAGAGTGTGGATAATGTCCAAAAAGCTTAACAAAAAGTCGGTAAAAACGAGAGTTCTTCTTGTGGACCTCGAGGAAGCTCCGAAGACAGTGGATGAATTTGCGGCTCAGATTGCAGATTACTGTGGAAAAAACAGAAGAACATTGGAGTTTATTTCCAGGGGAAAAACGATGGAAATTCTGATGGACGGCGAATATTATACAGTAGAAATTGAGCAGAGTTACAGCCGGTTCGGCCCTATGTATGGGATGAAATTTATACAGAGGAAATAATCAAAAAAGAGGGGCATATCAAAATGATATGCCCTGTTTTACTAAATCAATAAATCTAAATCCCCAATTCCTGTGCCACTGCCTTGATATATTCCGGTGTTGTTCCACAGCACCCTCCAATAATAGAAGCGCCGTTTTCCACCAGTACCTTCATATGCTTTGCGAATTCAGCCGCCCCCATCGAATAAACGGCATTGCCTTTATCGTCAATTACGGGCATGCCTGCGTTCGGTTTGGCGATTACCGGGATAGAGACTGCTTCTTTGATATTTCGTACAACGGAAACAAGCTGATCCGGTCCTACAGAGCAGTTGATGCCAACTGCGGAAGCACCGGCGCTTTCTAAAGCCAGTGCGGCTTCCACTGCATTTCCGCCGCTGAAAATACTTCCGTCTGCTTCCACTGTCATTGTACAGAGAATAGGGAGCTCGCATACCTGAGAGGCTGCATCAGCCGCAGCCAGAGTTTCTTCTATATTAATCATCGTTTCTGCGATAATCATATCAACTCCTGCGTCTCTCAGAAAAGAAATCTGTTCTTCATATACTTCAAAAGCTTCTTCGTAAGTCAAATCTCCGGAAGGCGCCATCATTTTTCCTGTAGTCGTAATGTCACCTGCGATAAAAGCCTGTCCATTGGCGGATTCTTTCGCAATGGCAACCAGCTCGTAATTCATTTCTTTTATTTTGTCTTCCAGATGGTGCAATTTTAAGTTAATGCGGTTTGCGCCGAAGGTAGGGGCATAAATAATTCTGCTTCCGGCATCAATGTAAGCTTTTTGAAGCTTTTGCAGAATTTCTTTGTGATTCAGAACCCAGGTTTCTGTACAAACGCCACGGGGCATTCCAGCGGCCATGAGATTAGAACCTGTGGCTCCGTCTAAAAGGAGGAGGTTTTTGGTTAAGTCTTTAAATTCAGTTTTTGTCATGTGTGGTCTCCTTTGCATAAAATCCATTTTGAAATCGTTTTGATAAAGAATATTATAGCATATATTGATAATGATGTAACTGAGAAGTTCAGCTGTGAGAAAATGAAGAATATCTCCATTGCTCTGGTCTTTTAAAATGTGTTAAGATAATAAACAGACATTGTATATTGGCACAAAAAATAAGAGGGGGATTTTATGTATACGCTGTTAATAGCAGATGATGAGCCTCTGATTCGAAACGGGGTAAAGAAGATTATTGACTGGGAGTCACTGGGATTCTCCAGGATTTTTATGGCGGAGGATGGGGTGGAAGCATTGGAGATTATCCGGAAAAACAAGGTGGACCTTGTGCTTACGGACATTGCTATGCCTTTTATGACGGGACTTGAATTGTCAGAGGTTCTTGCAAAAGAATTTCCGCAGATTCATGTAGTCATTTTAACTGGGTATGAGGATTTTGAATATGCTCAGCAGTCCGTTGACCTTGGGGTGAAAAATTACATATTAAAGCCTGTGGGAGCAGAGACTCTTTATAAGAAAATGAAAAAAATATGTGAGGCGCTTCATATTGAAAATAAAGAAAAAGAATACGTTGCTTCCATGAAAAAGCAGCTTCAGCAAAGTCTTCCGGCTCTTCGTCTTTCCATGCTGAACCGGATTGTATGTATGGAAAACGTACATATCTCGAAGTATCTGGAGCGGTGCGAGGGACTTGGGATACATCTCACAGAAGGATCTTTTATTGTCACGACAGTAGATTTAGAGATGAGCCGGTTTTCTCCGGAGGATTATGATCTGTATCTTTTTGCGGCAAAAAACATTACGGCAGAGTGTGTGGGACAGGAGCATTATACATTTGAAGATTCAAAAGGTCGTCTTGTGATTCTTTTCCGGTGCTGTGTTCTGGGAGAGGATGCAAGAGACATTGTGTATCAGACGCTCTGTGTAATCCAGAAAGCCATTTATAATAACCTGAAAATTGAGACAACATGTGGGAACGGCTCTGTGGCAGAGAGCGCGGAGGAGCTTCATGCTTCTTATTTAAGCGCCAGAAGAGCAGCAGAATGTAAATTTTCCCTGGGGACAAACAACGTGTATGACATCAGAGACCTTGACTATTTAGAAAAATCTTTTTATTATCCGCTGAAAGAAACAAAATCTTTAACGAAGGCGATTAAGTTTCAGGAAGAGAAAGACATCAGAGAAGCAGTGTGCGATATTGTATATGCGGGACACAGCGGCCGCAGCCTTTCCGGCATCAATATGAAAATGATTTACATAGAAGCTGTCACTTCTCTTCTCCGGGAACTTTCAGATTTGAAAGAGGTGGCAGAGGAAATCTGGAATGATGGATTTTCCTTTTTCCGCGATATAGACCGGTTGGGAACGCCGGAGGTAGTGGAGGAGCGTCTCTTTTCTTTCGCTTGTAAAATCAAAAAAGAGATGGAGGCTGTCCAGACAAACAGCAGTATACAGATTATTGATAAGGTGAAGGAGTTTGTGAATCAGAATTATAAAGATCCGGAGCTCTCACTTTCTTCTGCGGCAGAGTTTGCCTGTGTAAGTACAGGATATTTAAGCGGGCTTTTTAAGAAAGAGGCAGGCACGAATTTTGTAAAATATCTTACAGATGTGCGAATGGAAAAATCTATGGAGCTTCTCCGTACGACAGATATGAAAACATATGAAATAGCATACGAGACAGGTTTTGCAAATCCTCATTATTTTAGCGTATCTTTTAAGAAATATACAGGAATGTCTCCGTCAGATTTCCGTCTAAAGGAGTGAAAAGATGAAACGTCATAGAGAAAAAGGACTGAAAAATAAAGCGTTTCTTCAAATTACGGTGCTGATTGCTGCGACGATGATTCTTATTCTGGGAATCTTTTATACTGTGTTCCGACAGAGGGCAGTAAGAGAGCAGATTTCCTACTCTCAGAAGAATCTGAATAATATGGGAGAATACATCGGTACTTATATAGAAGAAATTGATTCCATTGCAAAAGATGTAAATTATAATTACTATCTTCAGAATTATCTGGCAAGCGCGATTGAGCAGGAGGAAGGACAAAATAATCTTTCTGTTCTTGAAAATATGTGGGAGTATGAGATGAGCTCCCAGACTTTTAATGATATTCTTCTTACAAGATCGGATATTTCTTCTATTATGATATTTGGAAAAAAAGGGCTTCTTTTTCATAAGACAATGGATAGCTATCGGAATGTAATGATGGATTACTCTGAGCTTCCCTGGTATAAAAAAGCTGTGGAAAATCCGCAGAATGCAGTTCTTACAGGACCGAACAGACATGAGTTTCTCGCCGGGGGAAATGAGAGAAGCTTTTCTTTGAGCAGAGTTGTACAGAGCTGGGAGGACGGCTCTTTTCTGGGAGTTATCTTAATTGATCTGAATTTTAATAAACTTACGGAAATATGCGAAGCGGGAACCGCAGGGCAGAGAGGTTTCTTTTATATTCTGAACGAAGATATGGAGCCTCTTTACCAGCAAAAAAACGGGAATAAAGGGTTTAACCTTTTGGATAAAAAAAATCTGGAAGCCTTGCAGACGGGTATGGAGGAAGAAAAAGACGGAGAGTTTAAGGTAGAGGCAGACGGTGTTTCTTATATTGCTGTGAAAAAAACAGCGGTAGATACCGGTTTGACTTTTTTGAACCTTGTTCCTTTAGAAGAAGTGACGGCAGAGCTTACAGATGTGAATTTTATCATCATGGCTGCAGTTGGGATTTCCCTTTTTGTGACTCTTCTGGCGTTAAATAAGATTCTGACGGACATTATTAATCCTTTGAAGCGTCTTCAGCGCCATATGGCACGAGTCAGCATTGAAAATATGAATCAGCAGGTAAAGGTGGAAAGCGACGATGAGCTTGGAAAACTTGCAAGAAATTTCAATGAGATGCTGGATCGTATTGAAAATTTGAAAGGACAGGTTCTTGCTGAGCAGGAGGATAAGAGAAAATATGAGCTTCAGGCTCTGCAGGCTCAGATTAATCCGCATTTTCTTTATAATACCCTGGATTCGATTATATGGATGGCAGAGACGAATGATTCCAATATCGTGCCTATGACAGAGGCACTGGCAAGGCTCTTCCGCATTTCGCTTAATAAAGGAAACGAGGAAATACTTCTGAAAAAAGAGCTGGAGCATGTGGAAAATTATCTTATTATTCAGAGTATGAGATATGCGGATAAGTTTACGTATGAGATTTCTGCACAGCCTGAGGTGGAGAGTTGTGGAATCATTAAGCTGATTTTACAGCCTATTGTGGAAAACTGTATTTATCATGGAATCAAAAAGAAGCGGGGAACCGGTCATATTTCCATAGAAGCCTTTCGGCAGGATGAATATCTTAAAATTTTTGTAAAGGATGATGGCTGCGGAATGAGTGAGGAAGTATGCGATAAAATTTTGTCTGATGAGGTGGAACCGGAAAATATCAGTGGTTCCGGAATAGGCGTACGTAATGTAAACGAGAGAATCCGCCTGCGTTTTGGTCAGGAATATGGGCTGAAATACAGCAGTAAAATGGGAGAGGGTACAACGGTGGAATATACCCTGCCTTTTATCAAGGGGGAAAAACCATGAGGAGAATGAAACAAATAGCAGCGGCAACAGCAGCCGTTCTTTTGTCCGGCAGCCTGCCTCTGTGTGTGCAGGGAAAAGGACAGGAAGAGGAAAAGGTGACAATCGGCATTTCTATGGCATCGGAACTGGCCTCTTATCAGAAAGGTCTTGCAGGAAAGATGCAGGAGATTGCAGAACAGTCGGATTCTTATGAAGTGGAATTTTATTATGCAGACTGGGATGCGGACAAACAGGAGGAGCAGCTTCGGGAAATGATTGATAAACAGGTGGGTTCCATTATTCTCTGTCCTGTAGATGCAAAATCTTTTCTGAATGTTCTTCGTGAAGCAAGAGACGCCAGGATTCCTGTCGTTAATCTGAATATGAAGCTGGATCCCTTTTCCTGCGAATATATCACTACTTATGTTGGGGGAAGTATGTCGGAGGAGGCGGTTCTCGCAGCGGAGCTGGCAGTTGATTACTTTGGTGAAGAAGAGGGAAAAATCGGAATTATTGAAGGTTTTCCGGGAAGTGATCCACAGATTTACAGAACGCAGGCATTTCTGGAGGAAATGAATTCCCATCCCAATATTGAAATTGTAGGGATTGTAGATGCGAAATGGAGCAGAAGCCGGGCAGAGCTTGCAGCGCTTGATCTTTTAAGAAAAGATCCGGAGATTGATATGATTTACTGTCATGACTGCAATATGGCGATGGGAGCATATGACGCTCTGAAAAAAGAGGGAAGAGAGGACGAAATAAAAATTATAGGAATAGGGGACGCTCTGGAATATAAAGACGCTGTGAAGGAAGGCAAAATTTACGGAATTGCCAGTCAGTCTGTTGATTACGAGGCGGCATATGCTTTGATATGTGCTGAGAGGGCGGCAAGAGGAAAAGAATTAAGACCCTGGTATAAAAATCCGTGTGAGACTTTTACAGAGGAAAATATTGATAAATATCGTTCGCCGATGGAGTAAGAATATTTATAATAATATATATGTGAAAAAATAGACCAAACCGATGAAAATATTGAATTTATATTTTCATCGGTTTTTTCTATAATAAGCTCATCAAACAACGGAAAACAAATTTTCAGGAGGTAATAAGAAATGAAAAGAAAAATGGTAAGCGTAGTATTATGTGCAGCAATGCTTGGTTCTCTTGCAATGGGAGCAACAACAGTTTGTGCGGAAGACAAAATCACAATCGGTTCTGTTATCATGAACAACTCCGGCGAGTGGTTTGCCGAGGTTATGAAAGGACAGGAAGATGCAGCGAAAGATCTTGGAGTTGAGTTTTCTATCGTATCTTCCGATAACGAAATTTCTAAAGAATCTGACAATGTTGCAACATTTATGGCACAGCAGGTAGACGCACTTGTTATTTCTCCGCTTGCTGTAGACGCTTCTGTAGCTGCTGTAGAAACAGCAACAAAAGATGCAGGAATCCCGGTAGTAACATGGAACACAACAGTAAATACAGATGTAACAAGTCATGTAGGTGTTGTTCCGGCAGAGCTTGGAGGAAATACAGGTAAATACGCAGTTGATTATATTAAAGAGAATTTCCCGGATGGATGTAAACTTGCGATTATCGGAGACAGCAACTACGAAATCGGTATTGCAAGATGCGACGGTTTCAAAGAAGCATTAAAAGAGCTGATTGATGACGGAACAGTAGAAATTGTAAATGAGCAGGACGCGGAGCTTCAGGAAGAAGGACTTGATATTACAGAGCAGATTCTTACAGCAAATCCGGACGTACAGATGATTTGGTGCTGGAATCAGACATCTCTTCTTGGATGTGCAGCGGCTCTTCAGAATGCAGGAAAATCCGATGTAGTTCTCATGGGAACAGATATGTCGGTAGAGCTTGCAAAAGATATGCAGTCTGATGATATTACATTGCAGGCAATTACAACACAGATGCCGTACGATATGGGATACCAGGCAGTAGAAAATGCTGTGAAGGCTGTAAAAGGCGAGGATGTAGAAAAAGAAGTTATGATTCCTACCTATACATACACAAAAGAAAATATGGATGAAATCCAGACATATATTGACGAGCATCAGGATCTTGTAGGATAAGAAAATAAAAAGCAGTTTTTTCAGGGTGTTCCTTTTGGAGCACCCTGTACTAAGAAAACAGGGAGGGAAGTCACGTGCAGAATATTGTGTTACAGGCGAAGGGCGTCACAAAGCGTTTTGGTGGAATTACAGCTTTGGAAAATGCAGAATTGGAAGTACGGGAAGGCGAGGTTCATGCCCTTGTAGGTGCCAATGGAGCAGGAAAAAGCACGTTAATTAAAATCATTACAGGGGCATATACAAACGACGAGGGTCATGTTTATCTTGATGGAAAAGAAGTAAATATTAAATCTACTTTTGATGCAAGAGCACTTGGAATCAGTGCAGTATACCAGGAATTTTCTCTGATTAATACGGTTTCCGTAGCAGAAAATATTTTCATGGGAAAACTTTTATATAATAACCTTGGACCAGTTCCAAGAGTAGACTGGAAAAAAATGAATGAGGAGACACAGAAGCTTCTCAACAGCCTGGGCGTGAAGAACATTAAACCGGAAACAATCGTAGGAAGATTAAGCGTTGCCCAGAAACAGATGGTGGAAATTGCAAAAGCGTTGTCAAATAAGCTGAAAGTATTGATTATGGACGAGCCGACAGCATCTTTATCAGACAACGAAATTGATAATATGTTTCAGATTATCCGCGATTTAAAAGCAAAGGGAATCAGTATTATTTACGTTTCTCACAGACTGGAAGAGCTTCCGATTATCTGTGACAGAATTTCTGTTTACAGAGACGGACATTACATTAAAACATTGAATATAGAAGATGCACCAAAACAGGTCATCATTGAAAATATGGTAGGCAAGAACATGACTGTGACAGAGCAGGTAAAATGCTACACAGACGAAGTTCTTCTGGAAGTAAAGAATTTTTCTTCCGGCAAAAAATTCCAGAATGTAAACTTAAAGCTTCATAAAGGCGAAATTCTTGGAATCACAGGTCTTGCAGGGGCGGGAAGAACAGAATTTGTCCGCGCTCTTTTCGGAGCAGATCCAAAGGATTCCGGCGAAGTTTATATTGAAGGAAAAGAAGTGAAAATAAAATCTCCTCAGGACGCGAAAAAAGCGGGAATCGGCTTTATTACAGAAGACCGAAAAGAGGAAGGGCTTATTTTGAATATGGACTTACATACAAATGTAGGTATGACAATTCTTGATCAGTTGAAAAAAGGACTTGGACTTGACCTGAAAAAAGAAGTAGTTCTTATGGATGAGTACATTAAATCTTTAAGCATTAAATGCCGTGACGGCAATCAGGCTGCAAAAGCATTAAGCGGAGGAAACCAGCAGAAGGTTGTCATTGCAAAATGGCTTGCTACAAATCCGAAAATCCTGATTATGGACGAGCCTACACGAGGTATTGACGTAGGTTCTAAAAACCAGATATATGCTCTTATTAACGACCTGGCAAAACAGGGAATCGGAATTATTATGATTTCTTCCGAGCTTCCGGAGGTTCTTCAGGTGGCAAATAACATTGTAGTATTTGCAGCAGGAAGAGTAACAGGAATGCTGGAAAATAAAGAACTGACACAGGATATTCTGCTGGATTATGCTACCAGCCAGAAAGCTGTATAAAGGGAGGACAAAGTCATGGAGAAAAAATCCTTTGATTTAAAAAATTTTTTAATGAAATACATTATGTATTTATTTTTGGTGCTGATGTGCGTTGTTCTTGCAATTGCAAGTGACAAATTCCTCACACCTACAAACCTTATGACAATTGTGAAACAGATTTCGATTCAGTCTATCGTAGCAATTGGTATGACTATGATCATCATTACAGGAAACATTGATTTAAGTGTTGGTTCTGTTGTTGCCTTCTGTTCTGTGATCGGCGCGATGATGATGAATAAGGGAATGCCTATGATTCTTGCAATTGTGATTGCCATTGCAGCAGGCGCGCTCATTGGATTTATTACAGGCGGTGTTACAGCGAAATTAAAACTTCATTCTTTCCTTGTAACCCTTGCTCTTATGACAGCAATCAGAGGTCTTGCACAGACATTGACAAATGGACGTCCTGTAGCAGGTCTTCCTGATACATTTGGAAAAATTGCATCTGCAAGCATCGGACCGGTTCCGCTTCTTGTAGTTTATATGATTGTACTTTATGCGATTTTCATTTATGTAATGAAATACACAGCTTTCGGACGTTCTATTTACGCAGTAGGCGGAAATCAGGAGTCTGCAAGACTTTCCGGTATTAATGTTGACAAAGTAAAAACAATGGTGTTTGTTATTTCCGGCGCTCTCTGTGGTATTGCAGGCGTTCTCCTTACTTCAAAGGTTCGTTCCGGTGACCCTACATGTGCAAACGCATGGGAGATGGATACCATCGCAGGCGCTATTATCGGCGGTACGAATATGATGGGCGGCGAAGGTAAGCTTGGCGGAACAATTATAGGTCTTCTCTTTGTAGGAATCCTTGCAAATGGTATGGTTCTTCTTGGAGTAAGCGCATATATGCAGAGCGTTATCAAAGGACTTGTTATTTTCCTTGCAGTTATCATCAACAGTGTACAGAAAAGAAGCCAGGCATAAGCCGGCGGCAGAAATTTGTTTCTTGAAAGGAGATTATTATGAACAGTTTGGAACGTTTTTATGCCACTGTAAACAGAGAACCGGTAGACAGACCGGCAGCATGGCTTGGAATGCCTGATATTTTTGCACAGCCGGCATTATTTAAACATTATGGAGTAAAGGATTTCCATGAATTAAAGCTTGCAGTAGGAGATGATTTCTACGCAGTTGAAATTCCCTATGAATCTCCAAATGCTTCTGCAATTTATGCGGCATTTGACTGGTATATGGACGGAAATGTAGATGCGGAAGAAAGAACACTTACTACTCCTGGTTGTTTCGCAGAAGCAGAAGAACTGGAAGATTTGGAATTTTTCCAGTGGCCGGATCCTGCAAAATATATTGATGTGGAAGAATGTAAAAGAAGAGTGGCTCTTGCACCTGATGATAAGGTATGCCTTGGTATGATGTGGTCTGCACACTTCCAGGATACATGTGCTGCCTTCGGCATGGAAAATGCTCTTATGAACATGATTGCAAATCCGGAAATTTATGAGGCAGTGGATGCAAAAATCATGGAGTTTTATTTAAAAGCAAATGAAATTTTCTATGAGGCAACAAAAGGAAGACTCAATGCAGTTCTTATTGGAAACGATATGGGAAGCCAGAGAGGTCTTATGCTTTCTCCTGATATGGTACGCCGCTTTATTATTCCGGGATGTAAAAAACTGGTAGAACAGGCACACAGCTATGGTCTTAAAGTAATTTATCATTCCTGCGGTTCCATCGTGGATATTATCCCCGATTTAATTGAAGCAGGAGTTGATATTATTCATCCTATTCAGGCGCTTGCGGCAGGAATGGAGCCTCAGGGATTAAAGGATAAATTTGGAGATAAAGTATCTTTCTGCGGTGGCGTTGACACACAGGACCTTCTTGTAAATGGAACACCGGAGGACGTGCAGAAGAAAGTAAAAGAGCTTCGTACAATTTTCCCAACAGGACTTATTATTTCTCCAAGCCATGAAGCGATTCTTCCGGATATTCCTCCTGCAAATATCCAGGCGCTGTTTGACGAAGCACAGAAAGTTTATTAGGAGGAAGCCGTTATGATGAGAATTGGACAGATGATTAAAATTACACCGGAAGGACTTCAGGCATACAAAGACTATCATGCGAATCCTCTTCCGGGAGTAAACGAAATGATTAAAGAATGTAATATCCAGAATTATTCCATCTACCACAGAGGTGATTACCTGTTTTCTTATTTTGAATACGTTGGAAATGACTATGAGGCAGATATGGAAAAGATGGCAGCAGATCCAACAACGCAGAAGTGGTGGGATCTTGTAAAACCTCTTATGGAGCCGCTCTCGGATAAACTGGAGGGAGAGTTCTGGTCTGATATGGAAGAGGTTTACCATTTAGATTAAATGGCTGTTCCAGTTACTACACATATTTTCTATAAAAACAGTTCCTTCACAAATCATGCAGTGTGCATGTTTGTGAGGGAACTGTTTTTTTGTGCCGTAGCTGAAATGAGAATCAGAAAAGATATTGTGACAGTCACAAAGAAAAATGTGACAAATGTAATTGGAAAATAATTACAAAATACAATTGTTCATTACAGAAGATTTTTGTAAAATTTAACTATCTTAATTGACAGGAGGAAATAAAATATGAAACGGAAAATGATTAGTGTTGCACTTTGTACTGCAATGGTGGCTTCCATGATGGCAGGGACAGCAGTAACGGCTTCTGCAGAGGAAAAAGAACCTCGCAAATTTGCTTATACCTGTATGGATGGAACAAACCCGTTCTTCGTAACAATTGAAAAAGCCATTCGTGAAGCAGTAGAGGCAAACGGAGATGAGTTGATCTCCACAGACCCGGCAAACGACGTATCTCTTCAGATTACACAGATTGAAGATATGATCGCTCAGGACATTGATGGTATTTTCCTGAACCCGGCAGAGGCAGAAGGTATCCTTCCTGCACTTGACGCTCTGAAAGAAGCTGGCGTACCGATCGTAAACTTCGATACAGAAGTTGCAGATTTAAGTTACGTAGCATCTTACACAGGATCTGATAACTACAATGCAGGTAAAGTTTGTGGTGAAGACCTTGTTAAGAAATGTCCGGACGGCGGCCCGATCATCGTTCTTGACTCCCCGACAATGAACTCTGTAACAGACCGTACAAACGGTTTCCTTGATGCAATCGAGGGACACGGATTTGAAATCGTAGCACAGCAGGATGCAAAGGGAAATCTTGAAGTTTCTATGGGTATTGCAGAAGACTTACTTCAGGCACACAGCGATGTAGTTGCTATTTTCGGCGGAAATGACCCGACAGCTCTTGGCGCTCTTGCAGCAGCAAATGCAGCTGGTCTTGAGAAAGGCAAATGCTTAATCTACGGTGTTGATGGTTCTCCTGACATTAAAGCAGAAATCGCTTCCGGTGAATCTTTAATCGAAGGTTCCGGTGCACAGTCTCCAGTAGCTATTGCAGAGAAATCTGTAGAGATTATGTATGACATTATGGACGGAAAAGAAGTTGATGACCGTTATCCTGTAGATACATTCTTAATTACAGGTGAAAACGTAGAAGAATACGGCACAGACGGATGGCAGTAAGTAAATAAAATAGCACATAACTGATTATCCTGGCGGAGTTATTCTGCCGGGATAATCCCCCCTGAAATGGATAAAGAAATGAAAAGAGGGTGAGGATTTGAGTGAACAGGTTTTGTTAAAAATGAAGAATATTCATAAAAGATTTCCAGGCGTATATGCCCTGAAAAATGTTGATTATGAATTGCGCTCCGGAGAAGTTCACGCACTTCTGGGAGAAAATGGTGCCGGAAAGTCTACATTGATTAAAGTTTTAGGTGGTATTTATATTGCCGATGAAGGCGAAATTTTTATTGAAGGTAAAAAGGTTGAGTTAAAAGGCGTTAAAGATGCGCAGAAGAATGGTATTTCTATCATTCATCAGGAACTTGTTCTTGTACCGCACATGACAGTGGCGGAAAATATTTTTCTGGGAAGAGAGGCCGGTTCAGGGATTCTGGCCGACCGTGCAAAAATGACAAAAGATGCACAGGCTCTGCTTGATGCATATGATATGAAAATAGATGCCAGAGCGCTTGTAAAAGATCTGACAATTGCCCAGCAGCAGATGGTCGAGATTGTAAAAGCGATTTCTTATAATTCAAAGATTCTTGTAATGGATGAGCCTACATCCTCCATTTCTGATAAAGAAGTAGCAGGTCTTTTTGATATTATGCGTACTCTTACAGCAAAAGGCGTAGGTATTGTATATATTTCTCATAAGATGAGCGAGCTGGAGGAAATCTGTGATCGTGTAACCGTTATGAGAGATGGAGAATATGTAGGGACAAGAGTTGTAAAAGAAACAACAAAAGATGATCTGATTGCTATGATGGTAGGCCGTGAGCTTACCAATTACTACACAAGAGATTACGGAACACCGGGAGAAGAGCTTCTTCGCTGCGAGCATATCAGCGATGGAAATATGGTGAAAGACGTGAGTTTCAATATACATAGCGGCGAGATTGTAGGTTTTGCCGGACTTGTAGGAGCGGGACGAAGCGAGACAATGAAAGCGATTTTCGGTTTGACACCGGGATACAAAGGAGATATATATATCAGAGGTAAAAAGACAGAAATACATTCTCCGGTAGAAGCTATGAAACATGGAATTGCTCTTGTTCCTGAGGACAGAAAGAAAGAAGGACTTTATAAAGTTCAAAGTGTAAGATTTAATTCTACGATTGAAGTTTTAGGACAATTTATTAAAGGAGTTTTCGTAGATAACAAAAAAGAAAGAGAAATCACACAAAAATATATTGATATGATGTCTACAAAAACCCCGACTCAGGAGCAGGTAATCGGAAATCTGTCAGGAGGAAATCAGCAGAAAGTTATTATCGGAAGATGGCTGGCGACAGCTCCGGATATATTGATTCTGGACGAACCTACCCGTGGTGTGGATGTAGGTGCAAAATCTGAGATTTATGCAATTATGAATGAACTGGTTAAAACGGGAATTTCGATTATCATGATTTCTTCGGAGCTTCCGGAAATCATTAATATGAGTGACAGGATTTATGTTATGGCAGAGGGCAGAGTTGCCGGAAGCATCAGCCATGAAGAGGTAACGCAGGAAGCAATCATGTCTCTTGCAGCTCATTAATTGTATAAATTTCCCATGAAGGAGGAGAAAAAATGTCTGAAAAAAAAGCCACAAAGGCAGTTGATAATAAGTTCGCTGCATTTATAAAAGAAAATCTTGGTATTATGGTAGCCCTGGCAGTTATGTGTATATTCCTGGCTGTATTTCCAGCTACCAGCAGTTCCTTTTTGACACCGAAAAATATGTTTAATATTCTGAGACAGATTTCCACCAATATGCTTCTTGCATGTGGTATGACAATGGTAATTATCCTGGGTGGAATCGATTTGTCCGTTGGTTCTATCATTGCTCTGTCCGGTGTTCTTTCCGCAGGGTGTGTAGCACGTTATGGTCTTCCGATTCCGGCAGCGCTTCTTGTAGGCGTTCTTGTTGGTCTCTTAATCGGATGCATCAACGGTGGTATTATTGCTCTTACAACAATCCCGCCGTTTATCGTTACACTGGCAACCATGAATGTTGCGCGAGGACTTGCAAAGGTATACACGGGAGGTTCTCCTGTTCGTGTCGTTACAAAAGAATGGCAGTTTTTAGGTGCTGGATACATAGGACCGGTACCGGTACCTGTTATCATTATGATCGTGGTTGTCGTTATTTCTGCATTGATTATGAACCGTACAAAAATGGGACGTCATATTTACGCAGTAGGCGGAAATGCACAGGCGGCTGTATTCTCCGGTATTAAAGTATCAAAAGTAAAATTCTTTGTACATGCTTTTTCCGGTGTTATGGCAGGTCTTGCAGGTATTATCCTTGCTTCCCGTATGTATTCCGGACAGCCGACAGCTGGTGAGGGAGCAGAAATGGATGCCATTGCAGCCGTAGTAGTAGGCGGAACTTCCATGTCAGGCGGTTCCGGAAAAATTGGCGGAACTGTAATTGGCGCGCTGATTATCGGTATCCTGAATAATGGACTGAACCTGTTAAATGTCAACTCTTTCTGGCAGGATGTTGTAAAAGGTATTGTAATTCTTTTAGCAGTATTGATTGACTATTTCCGTACAAAGAAAAAATAAGCAGATATAAGATGCTTCTCAGAGTGAAGTATAGTATAATATTAGGGGCATGTATACATGCCCCTAATTTTAATAAAAAGGATTTGAAACACATGAAACAAAAAATCAGGCGGATAGCAGGACTTCTGGCAGGAGGCGCGGTGCTGGCGGCTATGGTAGCGTTTCCGGGAGTCCAGATAAAAAAGCAGGCAGAGCAGGAGCCTAAAAAATTCGGTGCTACATATATGACTATGAATAACCCTTATTTTATTGCCCTTAATGAAAGTATTCGTGAAGGAATAGAGGCGAATGGGGATGTTCTGATTACAAGAGATCCAGCACAGGATCAGGACAGGCAAAATGAACAGATTCGGGAAATGATAGATGAAGGCGTAACAGCTATTTTTTTAAATCCGGTAGATTGGACAGAGGTTTCAGAAGGGCTTAAAATGTGTAAAGAAGCCGGTGTTGCTGTGTTTAATGTGGACACGAAGGTGTATGAGCAGAATATGGTGGAATCTGTTATCTGGTCAGATAATTATCAGGCCGGAGTGCAGTGCGCCAAAGATATGATGAAAAAGAAAGCAAAAGCAGACATTCTGATTATGAAGCATTATAATATTCAGTCTACAAATGAAAGAGTGGAAGGCTTTTTAGATACAATTGAAGGTCATGACGAGTATAAGATAGTAGAAGAACTGACAACAACATCAGAGTTCGAGTTTTCCATGGAGGAAATGGACCGGGTGATTAATAAAGGTCTGAAGTTTGATGTGGTTCTGGGAGGAAACGATCCGACTGCTCTTGGAGCGCTGGCAGGACTTCAGCTTAATCATGTGACAGATGAAATTTTAATTTACGGAATCGACGGTTCTCCGGATGCGAAAGAAATGATAAAAAAGGGGTATCTGGAAGGGACGAGTTCTCAGCAGCCTGTTCTGATAGGGAAAACAGCAGTTGAGGCGGCATACAGGTACCTTCAGGGGAAACCGATTGAAAAAGACATCATGATTGATGTAATCATGATAACAAAAGACAACTTGGAAGAATTTGATATTGACGGGTGGTTATAGTGGAGAAACAAAAGGGAAAGACAAGCAGTATCTCGTATATGATGTTTGCAGTGACAGCAGTTTCCGCGTTTTTAGTAAGTGTTTTTATTGTGGAATCCACCAATATTATTTGCGCGAACTATGAAGCGGCAAATTTTCTTAAAAATGTGGCAGATATTCCGGCCACACCGGAATTTTTGATGAAGAAGGTAGCATTTTTTCTTCTTGTAATGGCAGCGTCTTTTATGACAAGGGAATATCTTCTTCCGGACAGTATGAAGGTTATGTATGTGACGATATGCCTGGATATGGCAGCCGGAATGTTCATCGTAGTACTTCTGGATTTTAATTATAACGGGATTCTTTTATGGGCGTTTGCAAATATAATAGGACATATGAAAAGAGGAATCGGGCAGTATGCGTTTATTTTTCTGGGAATTGTAAGTTATGCGCTTACAGATTACGGACTTTTATCAGCAAGGAAACCACTGTTTTCTGTCAGAGATTATATTCAGGTATATGATGCCTCAAGTCAGACGGCTCTTTTGATGGCATATAATTTTATGATTTCTCTCACAATTATTATATTTATTTTATATTGTGTTTTTACCATTCAGGAGGAGCGGGGAACCATAGAGGAAGTGAATGAACTATATCACAGGCTTTCCAATGCCAATGAAAATTTAAAAGAAGCCAATATTAAGCTTGAAAAATATGCCGTTATGAAAGAGAAAATGGGAGAGACAAAGGAGCGAAACAGGCTGGCAAGAGAAATCCACGATACACTGGGACATACGCTTACAGGAATCTCGGCAGGTCTGGAAGCGTGTATTGCCACGATAGACAGCAATCCGGATATTTCCAAAAAACAGCTGCAGATTCTTGCAAAAGTTACGCGTGAAGGACTGGATGAGGTCAGGCGTTCTGTGAATGAGCTGAGACCGGATGCGCTGCAGAGGTTTTCTCTGGAAAATGCAATCAGAAAAATGGTGGATGATACAAATTCTCTTTCCGGTGTGCAGGTGGAATTTCTGTGCAGTGCCCCTGTTTTGAAGTTTGATGAGGATGAGGAAAATGCAATATACAGAGTAGTCCAGGAGGGCATTACAAATGCGATCCGTCACGGACATGCTACCTATATTCAGATTTCCATAAAGAAAGAAGAGGAAAATATTCATCTCAGTATCCGGGATAACGGATGCGGATGCGAGGAGATTCATGCAGGTTTTGGAACGCATCATATTACCGAGCGGATTCAGCTTCTTAATGGAACCGTTCGTTTTGACGGCAGCGATGGATTTTTGATCGATGCCATGATACCGATAAGATGGGGGGAGACTTATGATTAAAGTATTGATAGCGGATGACCAGGAATTAATACGTCAGAGTCTGCAGATTGTGCTGGAGAGCAAAGATCATATTTGTGTGACAGATGCTGTGGCAAACGGACAGGAGGTTATTCAGAGCATTCGGAAGGAAAAGCCGGATGTGATTCTTATGGATATTCGTATGCCGAAGATGGATGGCGTTCAATGTACAAAAATTATTAAAGAAAATTATCCGCAGATTAAAATCATTATTCTGACAACCTTTGATGATGATGAATTTGTGTACAGCGCTTTGAAATATGGAGCAAGCGGATACTTATTAAAAGGGGTATCTATGGAAGAGCTGGTGAAAGCCATCGAGGTGGTTCACAGCGGAAGGGCAATGATAAATCCGGATATAGCAACAAAGGTACTGAGGCTGTTTTCAGAGCTTGCCCGCTCCGATTATACTATTTCCATTCAGGAATCTCAGATTGAGGATCTTACAAAGACGGAATGGAAAATCATTGAGGAAGTGGGAAACGGGGCATCCAATAAGGAAATTTCAGAAACTCTGGCTCTGTCGGAGGGAACGGTGAGAAATTACCTGAGTACTATTTTAAATAAGCTGGATTTACGTGACAGAACACAGCTTGCTATCTGGGTTGTGCAGAGAAGGATGGGAAGATGAAATTAAATAAAAAGAACATGGCTGTTTTAGTTGCAGCGCTTCTTTGTATTGCGGGGCTGGTTATTTACGGACAAAACATAAGAAGACCACAGGTTCTGGAATTCGGGATGTTTGGAGACAGTTACTGGGAGGTTGCAAATGCAGATGGATATGTAATCATTGATAAGGCTATCAAAAAGTTTGAAAAGCTGCATCCGGAAATAAAAATCCATTATTACAGTGGGATTCCGAAGGATGATTATGAGGAATGGCTGGCCAGAAAAATATTAAAGGGAGATGCGCCGGATGTCTTTATGATTTTATCGGAGGATTTCAGTCATATGGTGTCCCTTGGCCTTCTGGAAAATCTGGATAAGGAAATTCAGGAGGATAAGTCTGTTGAGATCAGAGATTATTATGAAACATCTCTGGAGGCAGGAAAAATAGATGACAGGCAGTATGCACTTCCTTATGAGACAGTACCGACGCTTATGTTTGTAAATAAAACGCTTCTGGAGAAGGAGGGGATTCCGGTGCCGGATGCGGACTGGAGCTGGGATGACCTTTATCGCATATGCAAAAAAGTAACAAAGGATTTAGACGGGGACGGGCGGCTGGATCAGTTTGGAACGTATAATTACGGATGGCTGGAGGCGTTGTATTCCAACGATGGGAAAATTTTTGATCCTCAGGGGAAAAAATGTTATCTGACATCGGAGAGGACGGAGGAGTCCGTTCGTTTTATTCAGAGGATCAATGAGCTTTATCAGGGGGAAAAAGTGACAAGGGAAACCTTTGATGCAGGTAATGTGGCCTTTATGCCTCTGTCTTTTGCAGAATACAGAACGTATAAAACATATCCTTATAAAATAAAAAAATACAGTGATTTTCAATGGGACTGTATTACACTGCCGGCCGGCTCTATGGGAGATAATATTTCCAGAGTTGACAGTCTTCTGATAGGAATCAGCAGCGAGAGCAGGCAAAAAGATATGGCGTGGGAATTTTTAAAAATGCTCACAAATGACAGAGAGATTCAAATGGAATTATTTCGCTATTCACAGGGGGCGTCTGTTTTAAAAGAAGTGACAAATTCGAAAGAAGCAGAGGAAATCCTGAAGAAAGATACCGAGAAATCGGATAAGATCATTGATCATAATCTTTTAAATCAGGTTATTATGAATGGCAGAGTAGTAAAAGAATTTCCAAAATATAAAGAGGCAATGGCATTGGCGGAAGGGGAGGTATCAAAACTGTATGATTCTTCTACAAATGTAGAAAGTGCACTTAAGATCACGCAGAGAATGGTAACGAATCTTCTGGAAAAATAAAGAAGGAAATGGGGATAACAGGAGGAACTGTATGGGCGAAAAAAAAGCAATTGTAGCCGGACATATCTGCATTGATATCATACCGGTATTTTCAGGAAAGGAAGAAAAGGAAATAGAAGATTTATTCAGGCCTGGGCAGCTTGTGGCTATGGATCCGGCAAAGATAAGCGTTGGGGGCGCTGTATCAAATACCGGAGTCGGGATGAAGCTTCTCGGGGCAGACGTGGAGCTTATGGGCATGACTGGGACGGATGCTTTTGGTCAGATTGTCAGGGAGGTTCTGGAAAAATACGATGCCTGGGGAGAATCTATGATAAGCCGAGAAGACTGCGGCACATCATATTCTATCATCCTTGCACCGCCTGGAATTGACAGAATCGCACTTCATCACACAGGAGCAAATGATGTGTTTATGCCGGAAGATGTGGATTTTGAGAAAGTAAAAAAGGCAAATTTATTTCACTTTGGTTATCCGTCTCTTATGAAAAAACTATATGAGAACGGAGGAAAAGAATTTATTCGTTTTCTGAAAATGCTGCATGAAACAGATACGGCCATATCTGTAGATATGGCAATATTTGAGGAGAATACAGAAGCTGACAGGCAGGACTGGAATCAGATATTAAAAGAAGCTGTGCCGTACATGGATTTCTTTGTTCCGAGTGTGGAAGAGCTTTGTCTTATGCTTGACAGGGAGCGGTATTCTGAATGGAAAAAACGTGCAAAAGGGGGAGATATAACAAAGTTTCTTGATGTGGAAAAGGATGTAAAGCCTCTTGCAGACACGCTGCTTTCTTATGGGGCAAAAGTCATTCTTATAAAATGCGGAGCGCCCGGATTATATTTCCGGACAGCAGACAGAGAACGTCTTCTTCAGATTGGCGGAGGAATCGGGGAGGAAATTGCAGATTCCTGGGCAGACAGAGAGTATTTTGAAAAAAGCTATCTTGTGGAAAAGGTGGTTTCAGGTATTGGAGCAGGGGATACGACAATAGCTGCTTTTTTGACTGCTGTTCTGAAGGGGAAAAGCTGGCAGGATGCTCTGCATCTTGCGACAGCAACAGGAGCTTTATGTGTCCAGACATACGATGCTCTGGGAGGGATTATTCCTCTGGAGGAAGTGCAGAAGCGCATTGATTCCGGATGGGAAAAACGAAAATAGGAGGATAGGTATTATGATAGCAAATATGAATGAAGTGTTACTTCCTGCAAAGGAAAAGAAGTACGCAGTCGGGTTATTTAATGCAGTAAATGTTGAGCTTGCAAAAGGGATTATTGCGGCGGCAGAAGCAACGCAGTCGCCTGTCATTATAGGAACAGCAGAGGTTCTTTTTCCTTACGGTTCTCTGGAAGAGGTATCGTATTATCTGATTCCTATGGCAAAAAAAGCCAAAGTTCCGGTTGTGGTTCATCTGGATCACGGTCTTCAGAAAGAAACGTGCCTGCAGGCGCTTGAGCTTGGTTTTTCTTCTATTATGTACGACTGCTCTACAGATCCTTATGAAGTAAATGTGAAAAAAGTCCGGGAAATGGCAGAAATTGCCCATTCTTATGGTGCAACTATAGAGGGTGAGCTTGGACATGTGGGAAATAATCCGGATTCGTCAGAGGGAGATGCAGATCCTTCCAGCTTTTTCACAGATCCGGCTCTTGCAAAGGATTATGTGGAGAGAACAGGAGTAGATGCCCTTGCCATCTCCGTGGGAAATGCGCATGGTGCTTATAAACTTCCTCCGAAGCTTGATTTTGAGAGAATCCGTACCATTGCCGGTGAGGTGAAGGTTCCGCTTGTTCTTCACGGTGGCTCCGGTCTTACAGACGATGATTTCAGAAAAGCGATTCATGATGGAATCAGTAAAGTAAATATTTTTACAGACATCAACGTTGCGGCAGCAGAAGCTGCAGCCAGAGAATTTAACAGCGGAAAAGGCAAGGGACTTACCGATTTGATTCTTCCGGCAGTAGATGCGATCAAACAGGAATGTGAGAAAAAGATGACGCTGTTCTCAAGCTGCGGTCGTGCAGAAATTATTTAAGGTATTTCGAAAAAACTACAAATAATGAATAATAATTAATAGAAGCCTCCGGCTGTACTTGCTAAAATAAATGCAGGAAGTACAGTTTTGGAGGTTTTTATTGTGATTGGAATTGGAATAGATACAGGAGGCACTTATACAGATGCCGTTATTTATAATCTGGAAAAAAGAGAAATTATAGCAGGAGCAAAATCGCTTACTACAAGGGAAGATTTAAAAAAAGGAATCAAAAAAGTGATCGAAAAGCTTCCGGAGGAATTTATAAAAGAGACGGAGCTTCTGGCGCTTTCCACCACTCTTGCAACAAATACCTGTGTGGAAGATAAGGGGGAAAGGGCAAAGCTCATTTTTATCGGAGTGTCTGAAAAGACGTTTGATGAGGTGGGAGAAAGTTACGGCATCAAAAATAAAGAAGACGTATATTTTCTGGGCTGCACAATCAGCAGTGCAAAGGAAAAATGTACAGAGCCGGACTGGGAAAAATTAAAAAAAGATGCGCCGGAAATCATAAAAGGGTGTGCAGGAATCAGTATTGTACAGCTTTTTTCAAAAAAACTGGGAGGAAATTATGAGAAGAAGGCGAAGAAGATAATAAGAGAATATTTTTCCGGTCCTGTTGTTCTGGGAAAAGACCTTTTTTCGGACTTAAATGCGATAAAGAGAGGAGCAGGAGCGCTTTTAAATGCAAGGCTGATTCCTGTTATTCACGATTTTCTTCTTGCAGTAAAAGACGTTTTTAAGGAGAGAGGACTTTTGATTCCTCCGGTAATTGTGCGAAGCGACGGAACGCTTATGAGTGAGGAGACGGCGGAGGAAAGACCTGTGGAAACACTTTTGTGCGGACCTGCTGCAAGTATTGTGGGAGCCAGGTATCTTGCAGAAGAAAAAAACGCCCTTATTGTGGATATGGGAGGTACAACAACAGATGTGGCGTTTATGAAAGATGGAGAACCGTTAAAAGTTTCAGATGGAATCCACATTGGAAACTGGGAAACATTCGTAAAAGGAATGTTTGTGGATACATTCGGTCTTGGCGGAGATACGGCAGTGCATTACGACAGGCTGGGACATCTGTATCTGGAAAATTACAGAATTGTTCCTGTTTCCAATTTTGCACAGCATTATCCTGAGGCTGTTGATAAGCTGGAAGGGCTTTTACAGGAGAAAAAAACAGATATTTTTTATCTGAACGAATTTCTTATATTGGTAAAAGAGCCGGTATGGGAGGATTCTTACACAGAGCAGGAGAGAAATCTCTGTCAGGTGTTAAAAAACGGACCGCTTATGCTTGGGGAGGCTGCAGACGCAGTGGGAAAAGATTTATATAATTTCCGCACAGAGCGTCTGGAAAAAGAGGGCATTTTAATCAGGGCAGGATTTACTCCAACAGACGCTATGATACTAAAAGGGGATTATTCAGGAATTGATACAAGAGCAGCAGCTCTTTCCGCAAAGTATCTTGGGGCGTCGGTCCGGACAGATGCGGCAAAGATTCCCCAAAGAGTATACGACCTTGTAGAAAAACGCCTTTACTGTAATCTGGTACGGATTTTTCTTCAAAACACCAGAAAAGAGCTGAAAGGAAAGAAGCTGGACAGCCAACTGGAAACCTTGATAGAAGCGGCGTACAGACAGGCATCGGGAAAAGAAAAAAGCCCAATGAATATAAGTTTTCATACAGATTTTGCGCTGATAGGTGTGGGCGCTCCCACAGGAGTATTTTTAAAGCCGGTTGCAGAGATGCTGGGAACAAAGGCTGTAATTCCAAAGTACGGGGAGGTTGCAAATGCGATTGGTGCTGTAGTAGGAAACGTGGCGGTCACTCTGGAGGGGGAAATTCATCCTGTATATACTACGGCGGGAATTGACAAGTATCAGGTTTTTGTGGGGGAAAATCAGGCGGAATTTAAAGAATACGAAGAGGCAGAGAAGTATCTCCGGGAACAGGGAAAAGCTGCGGCAGAAAAAGAAGCGCGGCGGCGGGGAGCAAAAGGAGATGTAAAAACAGAGATTTTTATACATCATGAAAACAGCCGGGTTGAATCCGGAGAATTGTTTCTTGGTGATACATGGCAGATTACTGCAAGAGGCAGTATAGGAATCTAAAATAATTACCGGATTGTCTGAAAAAAATTATAAAAATATATGTAAGAAGTTTAGATGAAAGGGGATTTATCTTTATTTCGTATATTATGCCATATAAAAACACAAAAAAAGTACAAATAATAGATAGAAAGTTATAGCAATCTCTATTTGTAATTTTCTATAATGTAGGCAGATAAAAGAAAAGAGCTTCCGCGATTTACACCAGTGATAATACAGCAACAGAGAATAGAAGAAAACTTATAAAAGGAGAGTAGATTTTATGAAACGTAACATGAAAGAATGGGTAGCAGAATGTATTAACAATCCGGTAAAGAAGGCGATGCCAATCCTCTCTTTTCCGGGTGTACAGATTATCGGACACACAGTAGATGAGCTTGTAAAAAGCGGCGAGCTTCAGGCGCAGTGTATGAAAGCCATTGCAGACCGTTTTGATACAGGCGTGGCATTTAGTCTTATGGATCTTTCTGTTGAGGCAGAGGCTTTTGGAAGCCCGGTTCATTACAGCGAGGACGATGTTCCTACTGTTCACGCAGCTCTTGTACACGATGAGGACGAGGCAGAAGCGCTGAAAGTTCCGAAGGTTGGCGACGGAAGAACAGGAGAATGTGTAAAAGGAATTGAACTTGCCTGCCAGCAGATTACAGACCGTCCTGTACTTGCAGGTATTATTGGACCATACTCCCTTGCAGGAAGACTTCTTGATATGACAGAAATCATGATTCTCTGTTATGAAGAACCGGAGATGGTAGAGACAGTTCTTGAGAAGGCAACAGAGTTCCTGATTGAATACGCAAAAGCATTTAAGGCAGTAGGCGCGAACGGCATTGCTATGGCAGAGCCGGCAGCAGGGCTTCTTTCTCCAAACCTGATTGACGAGTTCTCCACACCTTATGTAAATAAAATCCGCGAGGCAGTAGAGGATGAAAACTTCGTAGTTATGTACCACAACTGCGGAAATATCGAGCCTCTTATCAACAATGTAAAAGAGATTGACGCACTTGCATACAGCTTCGGAAATGCCATTGATATTGAGACAACATTAAAAGCGTTCCCGTCAGACAGAATGATCATCGGAAATATTGACCCGGCAGGAACAATCCGCCAGGGCACACCGGAGCAGATTCGCAAAGAAACACTTGAACTTATGGAGCGCTGCTGCAAATATCCGAACTTTGTAATTGCAAGCGGCTGCGATATTCCGCCAATGAGTCCCCTTGAAAACATTCAGGCATTCTTTGATGCTGTAAAAGAATTTTACGAGAAATAAGGGGTAAAGCTGTCACATTGAGAATCCCACGGAAACATTTATACATTCGCGCTCCGTCTGCGTTCACTTTGAGCCTGTAGTCTCAAAGATGTACTCGACAAAGTCGCTTGAGACGTATAAATGTTTTCCTGGTGAATGCTTAATGCGGCAGCTTTTTTACAGGAGAAGCCGGATATGCGATGTATTTTTACTGATGTTATTTATTTTCTACCGGTACTGCTTTGGGGTCAGACCGGTATATTTTTTGAATACTTTTGAGAAATAGCTCTGGTCTTCAAATCCTGTTGCAAGGGAAATATCAATAATAGAGTAATCTGTATTGGAAAGAAGACGCTTGCTTTCCTCAATGCGCACCATGTTTAAATATTCCTTAAAGGAAGAGCCTGTTGACTGCTTAAACAGAGTAGAAAAGTAGGCGGGATTTAAGTGAACATGGTCTGCCACCTCGTCCAGAGTAAGATTTCTGGAAAAGTTCTGGGAAATATAGCGGATTGCTTTTTTAATAATTTCATTTCCTTTTGATGGAATATAGTTAAACATACAGTCTGTGAAAACATCAATCGTTTCCTGAAGCTTATAGCAAAGGTCGTCAAGATCTGTAATATTCTGCAGAGACATGAGAAACTGGTTATTTACTTTCAGAACACTGTCGCTTGTGGCTCCGCCCTCAATAGCAGCCCGGGAAAGAAGAGAAGAAAGCTCGAGCGCACGTGATTTTACAACTTCAAAATTATTTCCCTCAGCAAAAAAAACATATCCCAGAAGGTCGTTTAGAAGAGCTTTTGCCTGTTCTGTATCCCCTGTTTTCAGTTTTGTGATCAGGGCTTTTTCTTTTTCATAGGGATAAACACGGCTGTTTACCTGAGGAGAAGCCTTATACATTTGAATGGATTCGTTAATCTTTGACTGCTGATAAAGCTTATTGTGATTTAAGTTAAACTGCGCACGGCTGTCTGTTACAAGACCGGAGCACATATAGTAAAGCAGCCGGCTTATGTAAGTGACCTTTGCAGGCTCGAAAACAGGGAGGCTTCCTGCTTCTTCATACATTTCCAACAGAGGAGCTGTAGGAATAGAATATTTTTCCCCGATGTCGGATAAGAGCAGGGAATCCGGTTCGTCCATAAGAAAAGGACCGGCAAGAATGGAGCCAAGAAGTACGTTGTTGTTTGTAAGAGGAAAAACAATATGGTTTAAGTTGGAGTGGCAGGAAAAAATATAAGTTTCCCCAAGGCTCATGGCAAGCTTGCTGGCATTTGAGTGAAGTTTGGTGCAGGATTCTCCTTTTGGAAGAAAATGCTTGAAGATTTTACAGTAATTATGACAATCGCCAAAAGCATCCAGAACTTCCCCTGTCTCGTCGAGAACCTGAATCGGGAGATTGATACACTGATAAAATGTTTCAAGGAGTTCACGAAGTTTTTGTTTTTCAATAATAGAATATAGGATAGGCTGCATAAAATTCTCTCCTTAAATCTTAAAAAAATACCAAAATGTTTATTTCTTCTCTTATAATACACGAAAAAACAAAAAAAATATACAGGTTTTCTAAAATAAATACATAAATTTTTTGGTAAAAACCTATATAATAGCATCATAAAGAAAACAGCAGAAAGAGCTGTACAGAGTTTGCGGAAGCTCTGATATAAAAAGAGGGATAAACGAGGAGGATTTAAAAATGCCAGCAGAAATTATTAATGAGATTTCAGAATTTTTACAGAAAGGCCGCGCAAAAAACGTTAAAAAACTTGTTGAAGAAGCACTTGAGCAGGGACTTGACCCAAAAGAAATTTTAAACGACGGACTTCTTGCAGGTATGATGATTGTAGGCGGAAAGTTTAAAAGAAATGAAGTTTTCGTACCGGAAGTTCTTGTAGCAGCAAGAGCAATGTCAGCCGGAATTTCCATTCTTGAGCCAAAACTTATTGAGGTTGGAAACGAGCCGATTGGAAAAGCTGTAGTCGGTACGGTAAAGGGTGATCTTCACGACATAGGTAAAAACCTTGTTGTTATGATGTTAAAAGGCGCAGGTTTTGAGATTTACGACCTGGGAACAGACGTTGATGCAGATACATTTATTGCAAAGGCAGAAGAGGTTGGCGCAGATGTAATCGGTATGTCTGCACTTCTTACAACAACCATGCCGAATATGAAAGACGTAATTGACGAGTTAAATGAAAAAGGATTAAGAGAAAAATACATTGTTATGGTAGGCGGAGCGCCTGTAAATGACACATTTGCACAGCAGATTGGCGCTGACTACTACACAGCAGACGCACCATCTGCAGCAGAGGTTGCAAAAGAGGCGGTTCTGAAGAGAAAATCAGCATAAATCCACGAAAGTATCGTGTGGGAGAGGGCATTGCGTGAGGAAACCTGCGCGTGTCCTCTTTTTTTAAGGAGGCAGACATGGAGAATTTTTACGAGCTTCATAATCTGAAGTTTAAAATACAGAAAGAATCTGTTTTAAAAGCAATGGACTGTTACGAAGACAGCCCTGTATATGAGGAAGTTGTGGATACATACGAAGAAATTTACGAGGATATGCTGTCCCTTGTAGAGCCGGTAGGTATCCTTGGTTTTGGTACGCTTCCGGAATCTGTTGCAACAGAAAAGTATAAAGCAGGAACACCTGTTGTATATATGGTAATGAGTATTGGAAACGGAATCAAGGAAGAGAGTACAAAAGCCTTTCAGGAAGGCGATTATGTAAAGGGAATGCTCACAGACGCAATGGCGGACGACGCTCTTTTTTCTATGGAGGAGCAGGTTCTTGCCAGATTAAAGGAGGTATGCAGAGAACATAATGTAGGCGTTCTTGCCCGTCTGGAAGCGCCCCATGATATTTCTATGGAATCGCAGAAAACGGCGTGGGAACATCTGGAATTGAAGCGCAGATTCGGAATTGATATAAGTACAGGATTCATGTTTGACCCTGTAAAAACCTCCTGTCAGGTATTCGTTTTAACAGAGGATGCAGACAGTTTTAAGGCGCAGCACGACTGCCGGAAATGCCCGAATATCCACTGCCGTCTTCGAAATATTCCGGACACAGAAGTTGTGGTGCACAGAGGAGCGGAGACGAAAACGATTCTTGTAAAAGAAGGGGAAAGTCTCCTTGACGCTTTTATTCGTCAGGAAATTTATATAAGTGCGCCATGCGGAGGAAAGGGCAGATGCGGAAAATGCGGTATTCAGGTTTTAAATGGAAATACATGGATTTCTGACGAAGATAAAAAAATATATTCAGAGGAAGAGCTGGATGCAGGCTGGCGTCTTTCCTGCTGTCTCTACCCCACGGAGGAACTGGAAGTTTCCGTTTCCCAGAGTGACGAGTCCTTATTTGAGGCAGTAGGGGAAACAGAAAATACAGAAGAAAGCGGTACAGAAGAATCGTTTTATCATGTTGCTGTAGATATAGGGACAACGACCATTGCCATGTCTTTAATTGGCGGGGAAAGCGGCAAAGTTTTTCGCACTGTCACTTCCGTAAACAGCCAGAGAGCTTACGGTGCAGATGTGATTTCCAGAATACAGGCTTCTGTTGACGGAAAAAAAGAGGAGCTTAAGAAATCCATACAGAAGGATTTACAGGACAGTATGGAGAAGCTTTTAAAAGAGACGGGAGTTTCCGGCGAGGACGTGGGGAAAATCGTGATAGGCGGAAATACAACAATGGGGCATCTTCTAATGGGATACGACTGCGATACCCTTGGCGTGTTCCCGTTTACACCTGTAAATATTGATTTTATCAAAGGAACGGAAGAGATTCTTGGCACAGATAGATTCGGCAAAAAAGAAGTCGTTCTTCTTCCCGGCATTTCTACTTACGTAGGCGGAGATATTGTATCAGGAATGTACGCTTATGATTTTACTGAAAAAGAAGACGTATGTATGTTCATTGACCTTGGAACAAACGGGGAAATGGGAATTGGAAATAAAGAGAAAATCCTTGTGACTTCCACAGCAGCAGGACCCGCGTTTGAGGGCGGAAACATTACCTGGGGCATGGGAAGCGTGCCCGGCGCAATCTGCTCTGTAAAGCTTGAGGGCACAGAGGCAGAGGTAAAAACAATTCGGGACGAAGCGCCGCAGGGAATCTGCGGAACAGGAGTAGTGGAGACGGCGGCAGAGCTCGTGCGTGAGGAAATCGTGGACGAGACAGGGGCACTTGATGAAGACTACTTTGACGATGGATTTCCATTGGCAAAAACTCCCGACGGAAAAGAAATTGTATTTACCCAGAAGGATGTACGAGAAATCCAGCTTGCAAAAGCGGCTGTTCGCGCAGGTGTGGAAACGCTTCTTCTCCGCTATGGAATAAAAAAAGAAGAAGTTTCAAAAGTGTATCTTGCAGGCGGATTCGGCTATAAGCTGAATACAGACAAGGCGATTGCCATCGGCATGATTCCGGAGGAATGGGCGGACCGGATTGTGGCAGTGGGAAACAGTTCGCTTTCAGGCGCATGTAAATACCTAAAAGATGAAAACGGAGACAAAACCATAGAAAAGCTGGTAAGCATTTCAGAAGAGGTGAATCTGTCTGCGGATAAAGAATTTAATGAGTTTTATATGAATGAAATGTTTTTTTAACTGAAGAGAGCAGTTTAAAAGGTCTATAAAGCGTTTGAAAAACAAAAAACAGAAAAATATATACGGTTTTTTAAGATGAGAATCTTAAAAGACCGTAATTTTTTTTGAAAAAATAAAAAATAAATTTGAAATTTAAAGTGGACGATATTCAAAACAGAATAAATGTTTGCTATGATAATCGTGCAAGGAGCTCCTGAAGGAAAAAATAAAAAGAAAAAATCAAAAGAAAGGAAAAGGCTGCAATCAAAAAATATATGCAGCCAGGTAAAAGATTATGGAAAATTTAAGAAGAAAAGAAGTAATGCAGGAATTAGGCGTGGAGTCTGCTGTCGCAGCAAACATCAGCGCTCCAAAAATGAGAGTGGGGTATTCTCCGCAGAAATTTGCAGAGATGGACGCCCATGATTCTCCTTCCATCAATGCAGAGACAGCTAAACGTCCGCTCAAGTTCGACACGCTGGACGCGCCAATCTGGTTCTGCGTCCGCCAGAACGTGCCGAAAGGAACAAAAAGCTTTAAACTTGACGATTATTTGGACCCGCTCCTTAAAGTGGACGGAGTCAGTATCCAGCCAAGCGACAAAGTGATAGACTATGTCAACTACTTCAAGGTAGACAAACCAAAAACAAATATTGGCACAAGACTGACAATTACTGCAAAAAAAGAAGCAGAATCATTATACGCAACAAAAGATCTGGTATTTGATTTTTATATCATCTGTTCCTTTGATAAATCAAATAGCCGTTTGAGTACCTGTAAGGCAAATGGGAAGTATTGGAGCTTTGGAAATAAGGCGCTGGTAACTGTGGATAATGTAAGGAAGAATGGAAACACTTCTTATATTTATGGAAACAGCTCTTTATTATCCGGTACAACAGAAAAAGCGGCAATGCTGTACTACAGAGACGGCGAGAGACTGTTCGGAATAGAACCGGATATTGCTGCAGGAAAAGCAACATTCCCTTCTGTAAATCTGGAAGTGGCAGGCGGAGTCTGTGTTGGCTGGTCCAAGACGGATTCAACTGAAGATGCATATGAAAAACCGGAATATGTTGCCGGTGATAAGATTCCGGAGGCAGGAAAATATTATATGGCGGTATATACTAAAGCTAATGATGATGCTACTGCTCCAACTGTACTGGAATTTCCACCTGAAAATACCGTGGTATATTTTGTTGGAGATTCAAGAACCGAGTATATGGGATTCACGTTAGAAGCTCATCAAGAGTGGCTCTCTCCAGATAAACCATTATTAGCTCCAGATAAGGTAAATATAGTGGCACAGGGAGGAGAAGGTCTTGGCTGGCTTCACTGGACAGGGCTTACAAAATTAAAAGAAGCGTTAGCTGTCAATAAAGGAAAAAACCACGCAGTGATTATGAACTTAGGAGTAAATGATGCAGCCGGTGTAGGAGGATATGAGATTTATGACAACGCGGATTATTATGTGGAATATATGCGGGACAGCGTGTATAAGCCATTAAAAGAGCTTTACGGAGATAAGATTAAGTTTTATTACATGTCAGTAAATCCGTTATGCAGTCAGGCAGTCAAAGATACGGTGGAACCCAACTATAAAGTTACAGAACAAAATGTTGTGAATTTCAACAAGAAGATTTATGATGGATTATGTTCTGGGAACAAGAAATATTTCGCCTATATAGATGAATATAATAGGCTGTTAGATGAGGGGTGGTTTTCGGCTATACTAGAAGGAACTACAGATAAAAACATCACGTTTGACAAAAGCCAGTATGATGGGATTCATTACAAAGAATATACATCTATACGGATTTATCACGATTGTATGGAAAAAATAGGCGGTAAATAATTATAAAAAGCGGGTGTTGTCCTATCGTCTGATTAGACGATAGGGCGATGCCTTTTTGTCTTTTATGGATTTATGTTCGGAAAAAATTAAAAGAAAATTTAAAAGAATATAAAAACAGATGGAAAATCTTTCTGTGACATTGTATAATTGTGCTATAAAACAAAGAAATTAATTTGTGTAACATATATAAAATCCAAATTGAGGCATTGTAAAAATGCTCAATCACAACAAAGCAAGAAGGAGGAAACGTAAATGAAACATGGAAAACAGATAGCCGCTTTCTTTTTGGCAGCGGCAATGGTAATGAGCAGCAGCCCGGCAGTTGTATTCGCAGAAGAACTGGAATCTGGAGCAGAACAGGAAGCAACTGCGACAGGAGTCTCAACCGAATCAGAGCTTACTTCCGGTGAGCAGGCGAGTGTGGAAGAGACAGGAGAAGCCGTACTTTCGGAAGATAATCTTCTCTCTGCCGGTTCAATGCAGGCAGAATCGGAAAAAGAAATACCGCAGGACAAAGCAGAATCCGGCATTACAGAAATTCCTATCATCAGCGAATGGCAGGGAACAACGGAAGAACTGTGGAGTTGGGTATATGTGGAACAGGAGCAGAAGTTTACCCTTGATGAAGCGTATGCCGAAGTTTTAAAAAAACATGAAATCAAATGGAGCTGGGAACCTGCCGAAGTGAAATCAGAATCCGCCGTACAGTTAAAGCCAGGTGCAGATGGCGTTAGCTGCACTGTAACAGGAGTAAAAGGACATGCAGGAGAAAAAGGAAAATTAGTTGCAGAAGTATTCGATGAAACAGGCAAACAGACTGGCAGTGCAATGTCCGGTCAGATTGAAGTGCGGGAACCAAGTTATAAATACGATTTACAGACATATATGCCCGTTCAGGCAGCCTGGGAAGGTGATATACCTCTACGTATGGTTTGCGTTCCGGAAGATGCAGAACACCCATATGGTACAGAAGAGATTCCATTGGAGATAATGGACATCAAGGTAGATAAAGACCTCTTGTTTGAAGTGCAAGGCTGGGAAAATGGTTATATACATGTAATCAGTGACGACGCTTTGGGTGTTCCTGGACAGAGTGCAACGATAACAGTAACGTATAAACGGTTGGATAATGTTCAGGCTACACATCTTTGTAAGGCATATCTGTTTGGTAGAGAGTATTACGGAAAACTGGTGAGCCGGGGAAATGTAAGCCCGCTTGGACCTGTGGTAAAGCCGGGGGCAACCATAGATGTGGAGGCATCGGTCTACTACTATAATTATGCAGCAGACGGCAGCGATCCGACTAACGAGAATTTTACAGATTTTTATGCGGAGTGGACGATTACCGAAGGTGAGGACGCGATTACGATTGAACCGAATAAAGGAAATGAAAGGCACTTATATCTGAAAGCAAACGAAGATGCAGATGGTCGGAAAGTAAAGATAAAAGCGCGTATCATGCACCTGAATGAAGATGGCAAGGAAGAAGAAATAGAAATGAGAGGCGATATGGAGGTGACGATACAGATTGATAAAAGACCGTATAGACGGCTGATGCAGGATTCCGCCGGTAAGTATTATTATTATGTGGATTATAAATTGGATACGGAATATGAAGGAGTTATTATAAGTGATTATGGAACCTACTACTATATCAAAGATGGCACTGTTGCAACAGATATAAACGGTCTGCATTTTGTGACAGAAGGATATAAAGTGAGAATGTCAGATGAGAAAGTATTTTCTAACACATTCTTTTTCTTCAGGAATGGTCGGGTAGATGAAGAGTTTGAAGGTCTTACAGAATATGATGGCGCGAAGTTCTATGTTAAAGATGGCGAAGTTGTAACAAATATGAACGGTCTGTATCTTGTAAGCGGTACAGATGATACGACAACCACAGACGATAAATTCTACTTCTTCTCTCAGGGACAGATTCAGAGTGAATACAAAGGACTTGCTTTATATGATAACGAATGGTTCTACCTGGAAAATGGTTATTTAGATACCAATACCAATGGAATCGTAGAGCATGACGGAGGTAAGTTTATTGTTGCAGTCGGAAGGATTGCGAAAGAAGCCAATGGACTGTGGCAGGACCCGAAAGATAAAAAATGGTACTTTGCTTCTAATGGACAGATTCAGACCCAGCACACCGGTGTGGCAGGCTATGATGGAAAACTGTTTTACATTATTAAAGGAGAGCTTGCGACAGATTATAAGGGTACAATTGAATATAAAGGTGTTGTTTATGAGGTGATAAACGGGCAGTTGTATAAGAAGAAATAAGGATAGTGATGTAGTTATTGTGAAACGGCGGAGACTCCCGCCGTTTTACGTTATATAAGCAGCGCAAGATTTTCAAGGGAGGGGCAATGCCGGAGGAAGTAGGTAAATTCAACAGGAAAAATTCCTTATAAATGGTATAGAAAGAAAGTAAAAACAGATGGAAAATCCTTATGTGACATTGTATAATTGAGCTATAAGACAAAGAAATCAATTTGTGCAACACGTAAAATATATAAAAACCAGGTTGAAGTATGATGAAAATACTCGACTACAACAAAGCAAGAAGGAGGAAACGTGAATGAGACATGGAAAACAGACAGCCGCTTTCTTTTTGGCGGCGGCAATGGTAATGAGCAGCAGCCCGGCAGTTGTGTTTGCAGAAGAGCTGGAATCTGGAGCAGAACAGGAAGCAGCTGTGACAGAAGCCTCAACCGAATCAGAGCTTACTTCCGGTGAGCAGGCGAGTGTGGAAGAGACAGGAGAAGCCGTACTTTCGGAAGATAATCTTCTCTCTGCCGGTTCAATGCAGGCAGAATCGGAAAAAGAAATACCGCAGGACAAAGCAGAATCCGGCATTACAGAAATTCCTATCATCAGCGAATGGCAGGGAACAACGGAAGAACTGTGGAGTTGGGTATATGTGGAACAGGAGCAGAAGTTTACCCTTGATGAAGCGTATGCCGAAGTTTTAAAAAAACATGAAATCAAATGGAGCTGGGAACCTGCCGAAGTGAAATCAGAATCCGCCGTACAGTTAAAGCCAGGTGCAGATGGCGTTAGCTGCACTGTAACAGGAGTAAAAGGACATGCAGGAGAAAAAGGAAAATTAGTTGCAGAAGTATTCGATGAAACAGGCAAACAGACTGGCAGTGCAATGTCCGGTCAGATTGAAGTGCGGGAACCAAGTTATAAATACGATTTTCCAGAAGTAATTTATATGTTTCAAGACTGGGAGGGAAAGAGAGCATTGAACATGATTTGTGTTCCAGAAGACGCAGACCACCCCTACGGTATAGAAAAGATTCCTGTAGAGATTGTAGACATCAAAGTAGATCGTCCGGATTTGTTTGAAGTGCAGGGTTGGGAAAACGGGTATGTATATCTGAAGAGCATAGGTGGCGATGACAGTATTTTTCATTCTACTACGATGACAGTGGCGTATAAACGGTTGGATAATGTTCTGGATACATATTCGTTACCACTTATGGCATATACTTGGGAGTATAGTGGATTATTAGTGAGTTCAAGTTATACAAACCGGTATGCGCCAACTGTAAAGCCGGGAGAGACCGTAGACGTGGAAGCTTTGGCATGGCGTACATATATGAGAGAAGATGGCACTCAAACGACAGAACCTTTTACAGATTTTTACGTTGAGTGGATTTTATCCGGAGATGAGAATGCGGTTTCTATTGAACAAGATAAAGAAAACAGCAGACTTATATATATAACGGCAAAAGAAGATACAGACGGGTGCAAAGTGCATTTGAAGGCACATTACATGCATCAAAACGAAGATGGTAATATAGAAGAAATAGGGATTCCCGGCGGAAGTCCAGATATATACGTCTCTATTCGCAAAGGACCGTATAGACAGCTCCGAGAGAGTGGAGATGGTAAACTTTATTATTATGTAGATAACAAATTAGATACTGAATTTGAGGGGGTTATAAGTTATAGGAGTGACGCCTTCTACATCAAAGATGGAACCGTTGCAACAGATATAAATGGTCTGCATTTTGTAGCGGAAGGATATAAAGAAGGAACATCAGAAGAGAACGTATTTTCCAATATCTTCTGTTTTTTTAAAGACGGTCAGATAGATAAAGATTTCGAAGGTCTTACAGAATATGACGGCGCGAAGTTCTATGTTAAAGATGGAGAAGTTGTAACAGATATGAACGGGCTGTATCTTGTAAGCGGTACAGATGATACGACAACCACAGACGATAAATTTTACTTTTTCTCCAATGGACAGCTCCAGAGTGAATACAAAGGACTTGCGTTATATGATAATGAATGGTTCTATCTGGAAAATGGTTATTTAGATACCAATACAAATGGAATCGTGGAGCATGACGGAGGTAAATTTATTGTGGCAGTCGGCAGGATTGCAAAAGAAGCAAATGGACTGTGGCAGGATCCGAAAGATAAAAAATGGTACTTTGCCTCTAACGGACAGATTCAGACCCAGCACACCGGTGTGGCAGGCTATGATGGAAAACTGTTCTATGTTATTAAGGGAGAACTTGCAACAGATTATAAGGGCACAATAAAATATAACGGTGCAGTTTATGAGGTAATAAACGGACAGTTGTATAAGAAGAAATAAGGATATACAAAGTTAAAATTCCATTGCCGGAGGCAATTTGGAATGAATTTTGGCTCGTTTCTGTGAATGGAGTGAATAGTAAAAAAACAGCGGGGCTTCCCGCTGTTTTATATAGGCGGAATGGGAGAAAGAAAATGCGAAAAAAAGGTTGTATCAGTTTGACAGCTGTTTTATTTTTTATGAGCTGTATGGCACCTGCGGCGGGATATTTTTCAGGGCCAGAAGTTGTGCTGGCTGCAGAAGAAATACAGGAAACAAAACTTGTATTAAATGATTTGAGCAGGCACGAAAAAGAACTGGAAGAGGAAATACAGTATTTGAATGAAAGCTTTGATGAAAGTCCGCAATGGAAAGAAGGGGCATATATATTATCGGAAGAAGAATATCCCTGGGTTCGGGAAGGGCGAGATATACTTATAAAGTATGTTAAAGAAGAATATGGAATAGATATTTCAGAGAAAGTCAATAAAGTTGAGGTATATACTTCTCCTAATGTACCGGTATTTTTGTATGGTTTTTATGATGGGACGGGAAAAGTATTTATGAATAAAAATGATATAAATAAAGAGTATGAGTTTATCATGTATTTGCTTCTTCATGAGATGGTGCATTCTGTGGGAGTGGATTTTTATAATGATAAGAGTGGAATGAAAAGCAATGCTCTTTATGAAGGTTTGGCAGAAGCGCTGACAAAAAGAATGATAGAGGCATCTGGATATGTATATGATGGAACAAGTGCTTATGCAGAATTACGTGTTTATGGTGAGAAAATATTGGAAGCAGATTCTGAACTTATTCCAGAGCTTGCAGAAGGAAAAGAAACAGATATAGTGACAAGAATTGATGAAAAGCTGGGCGAAGGTGTTGGTAAGATGCTTCTTGAGGCGGCAGTTTTACTGGGAAGTGGAACAGACGATGAAAAAGTCAGAGAAAACTGTGATATAATTACGGAAGCTTATGGAAGAGAATAATACAGGGAATTATATATTTGACAGTATTGTGATTCATTCGGTTCACAGTTACTGAACAGCACTCCAAACTGCCTGTTTTTCTTCCCTTCCCCTTTACAAACCATTTGAAATATGATAGGATTTTCACATACGAAAACTCATGGAAGAAGAGAGTACATGTGCAGACCGCATTACAGAGAAATCCCGTATGGTGAGAGGGATATGTACGGAGCAGATGGAAGATGGCTTTGGAGAGGCACTGCTGAGGGAAACTTAGGCAGTGACAGGTTCGCCTGTTACAGCGACAGGGTATAGAAAGTACCTGATAAGGTTTCTGCTGTGAAGCAGAGATGAAAAGAAGTGGTAACACGGGTAACGCTCGTCTTCTCAAAGTGTGAGAAGGCGTTTTTTTATGCTATAGGAAATTACTCCGTAATGTTCCATAGCATAAAAAACGCTCCGCGTAGGAGTGCACTGCGGCGGAAAAGAAGTACGTCGCTAAAGCGACCCGCCGCAGGCGGAGAATCCTGCGAGCAGGATTCTTTTTCATTTACCAGGAAAGAAAAGGAGGAAATATCAAGCGACTGAAAATATTAACATTAGTGATTAAATATGTTCATGGAGGTATTATTATGAACACATCAAATATCACTAATTACAGACCAAAAGATTTTGCTGAATTATTAGGCGTTTCCGTCAAAACCCTGCAACGCTGGGATAGAGAAGGAACTTTAAAGATAAATCGAACCCCAACTGATAGGCGTTATTACACTTATGACCAATATCTTCAATTTAAAGGCGTAAATACAGAAAACAATAATCGTCAGATTGCATTATTGTAGACCAGTGTATTGAAGATTACGGAAGTGGTCTCAATTACAATCGTAAAGAGAGGGATGAGGAGATTGCTAAAGAGCTTCAAGACGGAAATCAATCCGACACAGGAACAAAAAGTCAAGATAAATAAGACTATCGGAACATGCAGATATATTTACAATTTCTATCTGGCTCACAATAAAGAACTTCACGACAATGGTGGGAAGTTTATGAATGGCAAAAGTTTTAGTGTCTGGCTTAACAATGAGTATCTTCCTGCTCATCCCGAGTATCAGTGGATTAAGGAAGTGAGTTCTAAATCGGTAAAGAAATCCATTGAAGATGGATGTACTGCTTTTACAAGATTCTTCAAAGGTCAGAGTAAATTTCCTAATTTCAAAAAGAAAGGAAAATCTGATGTAAAAATGTATTTTGTTAAGAATAATCCAAAGGATTGTGCCTGCGAAAGACACCGGATCCGTATTCCGACTTTAGGCTGGGTAAGACTCAAAGAAAAAGGTTATATCCCAACGACGAAAGATGGATGGAAAATTAAAAGCGGGACAGTTTCCATTAAGGCAGACAGATACTATGTATCCGTTCTTGTAGAAATCCCGGATACTCAGATTACTAACAACAGTAATGAGGGAATTGGGATAGATTTAGGAATTAAATATTTTGCGATTGTTTCTAACGGTGAAACCTATAAGAATATCAATAAATCGGCAAGATTAAAGAAACTTGAAAAACAATTACGCAGAAAGCAGAGATGCCTTTCACGTAAATATGAAAATTTAAAGAAAGGAGAAGCCATTCAAAGAAAGAATATACAAAAGCAAAAGCTCAAAGTACAGAGACTTCATCACAGGATAAATAATATCCGAACTGATTATATCAACAAAACAATAGCTGAGCTGGTAAAAACCAAACCGTCGTATATCACTATTGAAGACCTGAATGTGTCAGGAATGATGAAGAACAGGCATCTATCGAAAACTGTTGCATCACAAAAGTTCTATGAGTTTAGAACAAAGTTAAAATCTAAATGTGATGATAATGGTATTGAACTTAGAGTAGTAGACAGATGGTATCCATCTTCAAAACGGTGTCACCGCTGTGGTTGTATTAAGAAAGATTTAAAACTTTCAGATAGAATTTACAGATGTGGATGCGGTTACATTGAAGACAGAGATTTCAATGCTGCGCTAAATTTAAGAGATGCTATGACTTACAAAATTGCATAATGAACGCAACTGTAAGTATGTACGAAGGCTATTTCGGGAATTCACGACTGTGGAGTGTACAAGAACTTGTGAGTAGCGTATTGCTTGCAATCGCCAAA
>Snoopy_p2__coassemble_266_pt1 | contig 68127 bp, 57 predicted proteins | sample Snoopy_p2__metabat2_high_PE_016 | metagenome-assembled genome bin Snoopy_p2 | reverse complement strand
CTCCCATAAAATCAAGGTTTAACAATAAAAAAAGGTAGTGAAACTTGACACTACCTGGTTTGAAAAGAGAGGTGGAAATATGAAGAAGAGAAAAGCGATACTGGCTATGTTATTGACAGCATCAATGGCAGCAGGAACGATTTCTCCGGCATTTGCAGGAGAATTGACAGATGGCTCCCTTGTTTTATCAGATGTCCTTGATGACGGCAAGGAGACAATGACAGAGGAAACTCCGGAAACAGAGGATTTTGGGAAAGAAGATGCGAAAACAGATGACTCCTACCATGATGAGGTTGTGACAGAACAGGATGAAAATGGAAATATTACAGGTGTTTCCGTAAAAAAATACAAGGGAGATAAGCTTCTCACCGCTTTTTACTGGAATGCGGCGGATGAAACATGGTCCAGTGTGGAAGGAGAGACAAAGAAACCATTTCCTTATACAGGAATATGGGAACTTCTCGGAACCGGCAGATGGAATATCCAATTGGCAGATGCGGCGTCCGGAGCCACAAAAGCACAGGGCGGTTACGTTATCAATCGCAATTATGGAACCTGGAAATATTATCTTACAGAAAAAGATGTAGAAGCAGAAGCTTCAAAACTGGATTTTTACAACAAAGCCCTGCCGGATAATTTTTATATTGGTGCAGAGGCAGATGAAGAAGACCAGGAGGTGTTTGCAGGTCTTTACAAGGCAAATGAAAAAGAATTATACTATCTGGAAAAGGACGGATTTCTTGTAAAAAATGATACTCGAACAGTAGAAAACATAAAATACTATTTCGATGAATCCGGTGTATGTTACAAGAAAGAGGAAATGGGAGAAAAAGCCGGATGGGTTCAGAAAAAGGACGGAGAGTTCTACTGGCAGAAAGTGGACGGAACGATTCTTCGTGAAGGTGGCTGGCATGAATTAGACGGCAAAATGTATTTTCTCAATTACGGAAGCGGACGGAGAAGAACAGGATGGATTTCCTGGAATAAAAGAAAATTTTATATTGATCCGGAGACAGTGGAAGTGCAGACAGGAATGCAGCCGGTTGAGGGCAAATGGTATTATTTTGATCCTGTGAGCAAACCGGCAGGCAGAATGGTAGTAGGATGGAAAACACTGGAAGACGGAAAGTATTATTTTGATAAGAATGGCGTTCGCAAAAAGGGCTGGCTGACAGTGGGAGAGAAGAAATATTATTTTGATCAGTCCGGACCGATGGTAAAGGGGTGGCGCTCCATTCGCGGCAAAAAATATTATTTTGACCAAAAGAACGGATATATGCAAAAAGGCTGGGTAACAATCGGGTCTGATAAGTATTATATGAATAAAGATGGAAGCCTCTATACAGGCTGGAAATCTTTAAAAGGTAAAAAGTATTACTTTGTTCCCAAAACAGGAAAAATGAAAAAGGGATGGCTTACCTTAGATAATAAAAAGTATTATTTTGAAAAGGATGGACAGCAGACTTTTGGCTGGCGTTCTATAGGTGGGAAAATTTACTACTTTATGCCGCTTCAAAATACCGGTTATATGCGTACAGGCTGGCTGACTGTAGGTGAAGACAGATATTATATGGATCTGGATGGCTCCAGATGCACAGGACTTAAAAAAATTACAGGCAAAAATTATTATTTTGAAGCAAACGGAAAAATGGTTACAAATGAAAGAGCATATCCAATTAACGGAAAGCGCTATAACATCAATGAAAATGGTGTGGTAACAGAAATGTCAAAGGCAGAGCAGCTTGCAGCGGAAATCCTTGATGAGATTGGATGGGATTTATATTCTGCTTTTAAATGGTCTTCATCAGCCATTGATTACTACAATCATGATTTTTCTGTTCCGGAAAACTACAAAAATCCTTCGGACTATTATGCAGAATACGGATTTTCCAATAGAAGAGGAAATTGCTATATTATGGCAGGGACATTTTATCACATGGCAGGGCTTCTGGGGTATGAGGTACACCAGGTAAATGGTTTTGTACCGCTGTCCTATGAGGAAATGAGAGCGCACAGCTGGGTGGAAATTGTAGTCAATGGTTCTACATATGTATGTGATCCCAACTTCACATATAGCACTGGAAAAAATGGTTATATGATTAATTACGGACAGGCGGGAACATGGAGATATGCAGGTTACCACCGCATAAATTAAAAGCGCTGTCGTATTTATTCCTCAGAAAATACCGGAGGATAATAAATCATTAAGCATGCAAAAAGGGCATCCCATGTCGTCTGGTGAGACGGCTGCGATGCCCCTGTTTTTTCAGAAGTGTTTGTGCTTCTGGTTTTATTTAATTTCTCTTAGAAAGAACTTCTTTTTCGTATGTCTTCACATCGTTAATCCACTCTCTGTCGCCCGGAACACCGCATTGTTCGCAGTATTCTTTCCATACGTCTCCGAATGGCATCGTCTTTATTTCATCCTGTATTACCATAAGTTCTGTGAAACAGTTTTCATCCTGAAGTTTTTTAAGTGCCTCATTAGGAGTGAGAAGAGCATTTAAAAGAGCTTTCTGAACGCTTCGAAGTCCCACTGTCCAGGCAGAAATTCGATTGATGCTGGCATCAAAGAAATCTGTTGCAATATACACTCTGTCCAGAGCGTCATTTCTTACGATTTCTTTTGCAATTTCTCTTGTTTCATCATCAAAAAGAACAACATGGTCAGAGTCCCAGCGAACCGGTCTTGTAACATGAAGTGCAATTTCCGGGAAGAAGCACAGAAGTGCGGAAATCTTATCGGAAACAACCTCTGTCGGGTGGTAATGACCATTATCCATAAGAGGAAGACAGCCATCATGTGTTGCAGCAAAGATTAAAGTAAACTCTGCACTTCCTGCGGTATAGGATTCTACACCAATTCCAAATACCTTGGATTCCACACAAGGTTTTACCTTTGATTTGTCGAATGGCTCAGAAAGAATTTCTTCGATGGATTCTTTGTAGCGCATTCTCGGTCCCATTCTGTCAGCTGGAATGTCTTTATATCCGTCGCCTGTCCAGATATTCATAACACAGGGAATACCTGTCTCTTCGGCAAAATACTGGGAGATACGGATACATGCCTTGCCGTGATTAATCCAGAAACGGCGAATTTCTTCATCAGGGCTTGAGAGAGTCAGACCGTCGCGTACCATGCCATGGGAAAAGAAGGTTGGGTTAAAATCAATTCCCATATCATGTTTTTTTGCAAATTCCACCCATTTTGCGAAATGTTTTGGTTCGAGTTTGTCTCTGTCCGCATATTCGCCTGGTTCAAAAATAGCGTAGCTTGCGTGAAGATTCAGTTTCTTTTTGCCTGGAACGAGAGACAGAACCTTTTCCATGTCAGCCATCAGCTCTTCCGGAGTTCTTGCTTTTCCGGGATAATTTCCCGTGGTCTGAATACCTCCTGTAAGAGGACCGTCCTGGTCAAATCCCTTTACATCATCTCCCTGCCAGCAGTGCATGGCAACAGGAACAGATTTTAATGCGTCAATCGCCTTATCTGTATCTACACCAATGGAAGCATACAATGCTTTTGCTGATTCATATCTCTCTTTCGCAGTCATTTTAAAGTTCCTCCTTAATGCGCTTAAAGTTTAAGCTTTATAAATTTTAATGCCGAAGGATTCGTGAATGGTGGTACGTGCCTCTTCAACAGTATCGAATTCCTTCGCTTTTAACATCTGTGCTGTAATATTTCCAATAGCAGTTGCCTCTCCCGGACCTGCATGGATTTCTTTTTTTGTTGCTTTTGCAGTCAGCTCATTTAAGTAACCTGCATTGGAACCGCCTCCTACGATGTGGATACGGCTGTATGTACGTCCTGTCATTTCCTCAAGCTCTTTTGCAGCTTTTGCGTAGCAGTCTGCAAGGCTTGTGTAAATGACAGTAGCAATTTCGCCAAGTGTTTCCGGAACCTTCTGACCTGTTTTGCGGCAATATTCCTGCACTTCTTTTGTCATATTTTCAGGGGAAAGGAAGCATTCGTCGTTTGCATCTACTCTTGATGGGAAATCTTTTGCTTCTTCTGCCATAGCGCAGATTTCCGCAAAGCTGTATTTGTCATCAAATTCATGACGTACAGACTGGATCATCCAAAGACCCATAATGTTTTTCAGGTAACGGAAACGTCCGGCATAGCCACCTTCGTTTGTAAGGTTCAGTTCGCAGCTTTTTTTGGAGCAGTCTGCAGTTTCTCTCTCAAGTCCCATTAAGGACCATGTTCCGGAACTGATATAAATAAAATCATCATCGTTAGCCGGAACAGCAAGAACAGCAGAGCCTGTATCGTGAGTTGCAGGAGCAACTACTTCAAGGTCGAATCCTACTTCTTCTTTTACTTTTTCACTGAAATGACCGATGCTTGTGCCAGGCATAATCAGTTTCTGGAAAATTTTTCTTGGATAGCCGAGCATATCAATGAGTTCGAAATCCCAGTCCTTTGTAACTGGGCTTACAAGCTGTCCTGTTGTTGCTTCTGTGTATTCGCATGTCTTGTTTCCTGTGAGAAGATAGTGGAAGTAATCCGGTACATGGAGAAGTGTTTCAGCCTGTTCCAGATATTCCGGGTGCTTCTGTTTTACAGCCATAAGCTGGAAAATAGTATTGTAGATGGCTTTCTGAATACCGGTTCTTGCATACAGGTCTTCCTGGGAAATTACTTCGTAAACCTTTTCGTCCATACCTTCTGTACGATGGTCACGGTATCCGACTGTATTTCCGAGAACATTTCCGTCTTTGTCCAACAGAACAAAGTCAACGCCCCATGTGTCAACGCCCATGCTTACCGGAACTTTGCCGATTTCCTTACATTTTTTCAGACCGTTTAAAATTTCCTGAAACAGGCGGTCAAATTCCCAGCAGAGCTCATCACCTTTTTTTACCATTCCGTTTTCAAAACGGTAAACTTCCTCCAGAACCATTTTTCCATCTTCCAGATGTCCCAGAATATGACGTCCGCTGGAAGCTCCGATGTCTACTGCTAAATAATATGTTGCCATTGATAAAACCTCCTCAATAATATGTAAGTTTGTAATTTTTCTTCCATATTATGATAACATATTACTATAGGAAACAGCAATAGAGAAGAACCTGGTTTGTCAAAAAAAGAGTCTTTATTTGCAGAAATATAAAGTGGATTCCCATTCTTTCGGCATTTATCTGTATAAAATAAAATGCTCTCCGGTGTCCTTTTGAGGAGGACAGGAGAGCATAAGTTTAAACAAGATGAAGTTTTTTTAGAACCCAGCCCCAGGGCCCTTTTCTGAGGAACCAGCCCCAGATAAGCGGGAGAACGATTCCAATAACAAGATAGAGGACCCACCAGCCATTGTCCGTATAATATCTGGATTCCTGGGCAAATACTTCCGTGACAGGAAGTCCCTGAAGTCCAAGCTGAATGGCAACACAGAAGCGGAATGCCACGAACTGCCACAGAAGAATATCAAGTGTGTTTGTTCCAAGAAGACGAAGGGGTCTTCGTATTATTTCCACAAGAGAGAAATTACTTCTCTCAAGGCACATGGAAAGACAGATTACAATGTAGCTTCCAAGAAGCGCACATATTACAAAAAGCGGAGCGTTCTGGTATTCGTTGTTTCCCATATCTGCTCTTGTAAAATCACTTAAAATCCAGAATAGGACTCCAACAAGAAGAGCCATGATAATACTGGTAAAACGCTCGAAGCTTTCTTCATAAAATTTCAGAAATCTTCCCAGTGCAAAGAAAAAGCCGAGAATTAAAGTACGGCTCTGTCCGTTTGGAAGTGTGTTCCGGAAACCATAGACAGCAATAAGTGCGAAAATTAAAAGAATAATTTTCTGCTTGGATTTTATTTCAGGAATAATCATGTCTATCAGTTTATATACAATGGAAATGACAAAAAGAGAACCGAGAAACCAGGTAGCTCCCATGTATTCGCCATCTTTTCCAACTGTCAGGAACATAAGCTTCATGTTTTCCACACGTCCATTGAGAAGCTTCTGGGTAAGGAGTCCACTTTGCTGTGCGGCAATGAGTCGGACAATCATTATAATAAAGTTCCACCCTGCAAAGGGGATATATAAGCCTGTAAATTTTTTATAAAAATACGTTCCGAACTTCTGCTCACTGTTAAAAAGAAAGCCGGAAAGAATAAAAAAAAGCGGCATATGAAAAAGATAAACATAATAGTTGCTGGGACCATAGCTGTGTCCGTAGACAACAAGTATCATGCCGATTCCTTTTGCCATATCAAGCCAGTCCAGTCTCTGGGCAGGCGTCATGGCAGGTTGTAAAAATTTCATTTGCTTCATACCTCGCTGTTAATATTACACATATATATTAACTCTATATAAAAAAACATAGATTGTCAATGGATTTAATATGAAAATTGTAATAAAATTTAATATTTATAAAAAATATATTTACAAATAGAGAATATTCTTGTCATATAATAGGGAAATAGGACGGATGTCTAGGAGAGGGCGAAGAAAACGTGTCTGTTTTTATTTTAAAGTTTTTTAAAACAGTTGAAAATAATGTGACGTATGTTATGATAATATCAGGAAAAAAAGATAAGGAGGAAATGAAAAATGAAAAAGTTATGGAAAGGGCTGTGCACAATCGCTGTATTTATGACAGTTTGGTTTTGCTGCGCAACCTCCTGTTTTGCAGGTGCAGAACTGAATAACGGAACATTTAAGTACGAGGCTGATTTTTACAATAATACCTGTGTACTTAAGGGGTATTTGGGGAACGATTCAGTTGTAAATGTGCCGGAAAGCATTGATGGCTATCGGGTGGTAAGTCTGGGAAGTGAATGTTTTTTAAGAAAGACAAATGTTGTAAAAGTAAATATTCCTTCAACAGTAAAAAGCATAAGAGCCAGAGCATTTATGGAAAGCGGAATCAGAGAAATTACAATTCCGGAAACAGTTACTCAGTTAAGTGGCTCTGCATTTTATAGCTGCAGCAATCTGGAAAGGGTAGTCATCAAAGCGCCTATAACAAAGATTGAAATGAATACTTTCGCTGAGTGTTTTAATTTAAAGAGTGTTGTTTTGCCGAATACATTAAGAGAAATTGACAGTTATGCATTTCAGTACTGCAGAAGTCTGACCTCTATAAATATCCCATCTTCTCTGAAAGTACTGAATCGTGCAGTGTTTGAGGATTGCTCCAGTCTGGTAAGCATAGATTTAAAAAACTGTGAGAGTATAGGCAGCCATACATTTTCATTTTGTAAAAGTTTACAAAATGTAAAGATGGAAAAGTGCAAAGACATAGGGGCTATATTTAGAGAGTGTACAAGCTTAAAAGAAATTCGAATATCGGAAAGTGTTCAGTATATTGCAGGAGAGGCTTTTAGAGAGTGCTCTTCTTTAGAGAAAGTTTATGTATGTAACCCGGATACACGTATAGAGATAAATTCTTTCGAGGCAACACCGAAGCTGACGATGTATGGTTATTCCGGTTCTACAGCACAGGAGTTTGCAAAGAAAAGAGGCATACGTTTCCAGGATATTCGTACAGCAGAGCCTTCTATTATTTCCATTACCTTAAATGCAACATCCGGGAATATGAAGGTGGGAAATACATTTACTTTAAAAGCAACTGTAAAACCTGACAATGCCATTGTTAAGAGCGTTACATGGACAAGCTCCAATTCAAAGATTGCTTCTGTTTCTGCAAGCGGAAAAGTGACGGCTAAGCATCCGGGAACAGCCGTAATCACAGGAATGACAATCAATGGAAAAGCTGCAAAATGCATCATAAATGTAAGACCAAATGGAACGCCGATTACAAAGCTTTTAAGTCAGAAAAAGGGATGGCTGAATATTCAGTACAGAGCTAATTCCAATGCAGACGGCTACCAGATTCAGTATGGAATGTCTTCCAATATGAAAGGGGCAAAATACGTAGCTGTTCATAACAGAGGAATACGCAGTTATACAAGGAAAGACGTAAAGAGCGGAGCAACATACTATGTTCGTGTAAGAACTTTTAATGTAGTAAACGGAAAGAGAATTTACTCTGACTGGAGCGGAATTAAGAGTATGAGAGTAAAATAAGATATGGGTTTACAAAGACCGGGAGCTTATCCCGGTCTTTTGTGATAATCGAAAAAACAGTTGCGATTTTTTATATTGTCCGATAGAATAGAAACGAATAAAATTTCAGCCGATATAAAACGGTTTAATAGCCTACGGAGGTGAGTTACATAGAAGGAAAGAGAATTATCTGGATTGATTATGCACGTGTATTTGCCATCATATGTGTCGTAATATGTCACGCTGCAGAAACATATTATCGCCCAATTCTTTTGGGACAGGTACAGACAGGATTCATACAGTGGTTTCTTTTAAATTTTCTGTTTATGGCAGGCAGGCTTGGCGTACCACTGTTTCTGGGTATTACAGGAGTACTTATGTTGGGAAAGGAATGGGAGCCATTTTCTTTTTATAAAAAATATCTGATTCCTATGATTGTCACAACAGAAATCTGGATTTTTATCAATTACATATTTCAGTGGAAAGTACAGAATGAGGGATTTTTTCTGGGAAGACTTTTAAGAGAAATGCTGTTTTTAAAAGATCCGGGGCTTTCCCATATGTGGTATATGCCTATGATTATTGGAATATATGTGATCATTCCGTTTTTATCAAAGCTTCTGATGAGTTTTGATAATAAAAGTTTCCTTATTCCGGGAATGCTTGCTGTTTTTACATTTGTACTGATTCCTACCGTTGAGGTGTTTCGAAAAGAGGCTTTTTCAGGAGTTTCACTGAATCCGCAGACAGACGTAAAATTCCTGGGGGGAATTTATGGACTTTATCTTATTTTCGGATATATGATAGGCAGGCGGAAGATTCTAAAAAGAATACATACAGGTTGTTTTTTTGCTGCGGGAATTGCTGCGATGTCTTTGAATATTGTGGGACAGTATTTCCTGTATAGCCATCAGTATTATGCTTCCACAAAACTTACCTGGTATACAAGCGCAGGAATTTTTGTATGCGCAGTCTGCGCATTTGAGCTGATTCGGAGAAACAGGTGGGAAATTCCGAAGAAAGCGGTGAGATGGACCGCCAAATGTAGTTTTGGAATATATCTTCTTCATAAACCACTTCAGATACTTCTGGTAAAATATTTGCCAATGGATAGTCTGCCCCTCATATTTCAGACAGGAATTTTATTTTTTGTAAGCTTAGCACTCAGTGTAATAATTCTCCTGCCTGTATCAAAATATGGAAAGGGTATGGGAAAATGGATATTTCTTATAAAATAATTTTATAAAAATGGGTATTACTTTTTTCTGTTCAGAGCTTTCTGTTCTTTTTTTAGTTCTTTATAAAGCTGAATGGAGTTCCAGTGAATGGTAACGGGAGTGAGAACTGCTTTTAATTCCACAGGGGCAAGGTTATTCTTGTGGAAAAAAGAGAGAAAATCGTCAAGTTTCTGTGGAGAAAAATCTTTCATGACCATCATTTCGTCTGTGAAATGTTCTCCAAGAAAAAAGGATGAATTTTCCGGGAATCCGGGAAGCTGAAAAAGAGCGCCGAGGGGCTTTGAAAATTCCGGTGCCCGTACAATATGAAGTTCAATATGCGACTTGTTCAGATACCGCCGAATTTGGCGGTATCTTTCATTTTCTACAAAATTATAAAGTAAAACTTCTGCCATTATTTATTACCTTCCTGAATGATTAAATGATTACTGTTATCTTACATGAAAAAAAAGATCGATTCAATAGGAAATAAAAGAAATGTGTAGTTCACAAAACTCTGAAATTGTACTAAAATAGAATATACAAACAGAAAAAGAGGAGGAAACAACCATGATTAAAGGATTTAAAATGAAGCTTTTTCCGGGAATGGAAGAGGAGTATGAAAAACGCCACAATCAACTCTGGCCGGAAATGAAGGATATGATTCACGAGCATGGAGGAAAGAATTATACCATTTTTCTTGACAGAGAAACAATGACTCTTTTCGGATACATTGAAATTGAGGACGAGGAGCTTTGGGCAAAAGGAGCAGATACTGCTATTAATCGGAAATGGTGGGATTTTATGGCGGATATTATGGAGACAAATCCGGATAATAGTCCGGTAAGTATTGATCTTCAGAAGGTATTTCATCTGGATTGACGCCTATGCAGAAAGAATTGCTGGAGCAGCTGAGAGTAATTACCGAAGAGGAACGGGCAATTTTGAGCGGGGAACATCATGTGAAAAGAGAGCTTTATACCTCAGGGCAGGATTTTACGGTTGACAGTAAAAAAATGCTGAAAGAGGGCAAACTGATCGCAGTGAGAACACATACACGTTTTATTGATTTTCCCGTACATAGACACAATTATATAGAAGTGCTTTACGTGTGTGAAGGGGAGATTGCAAATATCATTGACGGTAGGAGAGTTGTGGTGAGAAAAGGAGAACTCCTTTTTCTTAACCAGTTTACACGCCATGAAATTCAGAGAGCCGGAAAAAATGATATTGCTATTAATTTTATGATTCTTCCGGAATTTTTTGATATTGCATACGAGATGGCAGGTCGGAATAATGTGCTTGCTGATTTTCTTGTGAATATTTTAAGACAAGACGAGGAGAGAGGCGAATATCTCTATTTTAAGGTATCCGAGGTTCTCCAGATACAAAATCTTCTGGAAAATATCATTTATTCTCTTGTGACAGGAAAAGGAGAAGATAATAAAATTAATCAGACAACAATGGGTCTAATCTTCCTTTACCTTTTGGATTCTGTCCAGTATGCGGAAATGCGCCTTCCCGATCAGTATGAAAACATGGTAGCCATGACAACTCTTGATTATATAGAGCAGAAATACAGGGGAGCAACACTTACAGAGCTTTGTGAAACGCTTCATCTTCCCATGCACGTTTTAAGCAGAATGATTAAAAAAAGCACAGGATATAATTTCAAGGAGCTTCTTCAGAGGAAGCGGCTTAAAAAAGCGGCGGCTCTCATGTGCGATACAGACCTTGCCATCACAGATATTATTGCGGCAGTGGGCTATGAGAACAGCAGTTATTTTCACAGGGTATTTAAAGAGCAGTATCATATGACGCCAAGAGCATTTCGGATGGAGAACAGCAAAAAAGGACAGGTTCGTTTATAGCCTGTCCTTTTTTCTTTTTAAATATCGTGGAAACGTCCGATTTTATTTTTTATATTCTGCATTTCCAAATCCATATTGTTTAACTCATGGGCTGTTTTTGCAAGTTCATCACTGATTTGCTCATAGCCATCCATTTCTTCAATTCCCTTTTTATACCGAAGCTGGTGTTCAAGAGTTGCCCAGAAATCCATACCGTTTGTACGAATCTGGATTTCCGCCCGCATGGGCGTTTTTCCCTTTGAGAAAAATACGGGGATTTCCACAATCATGTGATAACTTCTGTAGCCGTTTGGCTTTGGATTTTTAATATAGTCTTTTACCTGAATTACAGTAATATCATCCTGGCTGGCAAGAAGTTCTGCGATGGTATAAATATCATCAAGAAAAGCGCATACAACCCGCACGCCTGCTACGTCATTTAAGTGTTCCTGAATATTTTCGGCAGTAAAATCATATCCAAGCTTATTCAGCTTTTTTAAAATACTCTCCGGTTTTTTTATCCTTGTTTTTATAAAAGAAATCGGATTTCTTTTGTATTCCACAGAAAATTCGTCGTTTAAAACCTCAAGTTTTGTACGTACTTCACGGATGGTACAACGGTACATCATCATGAGGTCATTAAATTTTGCCGTGTTATTTACAAAGGTCTGTGGATCTGCCGTGTCCAGCCACTCTTCCTGATTCTTATGGTTCATTTCTCAATATCCTTTCGTGAAATGGTTTTTTCTATTATAACGCAAAGAGGCTGATTTATCAATTTTCTATTGTAAATTTGTAAAGGGCAGAGTATGATACAGATAACTGTTTGAAAGAAGAAATACAGGAGGAAGAAAAGTGGAGAGTTTTAAGGGAAAGGATTTGCTGAAAACAGTCGGAATTCTTGCAGGGGCGACTCTGGTGGGAACAGGATTCCGGGAACTTCTGTTTCCTGAGACAAACAATGTGGTTATTTATATTTTTGCAGTTCTCTTAACTGCAAGGTTTACCTCAGGGTATTTGTGGGGACTTATTTCTTCCATTGCGGCAGTGCTCTGCTATAATTATTTTTTTACAGCGCCCTATCACACCCTTGCAGTGAATGATCCGTCTTATTTTGTCACGTTTGTCATTATGGTCATTACGGCTGTTATGACCAGCGCTCTTACAACAAAAGGGAAGCTACTGAAGGAAAAGGCGGAGGAAAATGCTTCTGTCAGTCGGATTCTGTATGATCTGTCCAGCCGGCTCTCCGATGCAGCAGATATGGAAAACATTATGATTCTTGCATCGGAAAGTGTGGGCGCGTTGTTTCAGACAGAGGCGGGCTGTATCTGTTTTACAGGGGAGACAGAGCCGTTTTCCATCTGGAAGTGCGGGGATGGGATCAAAAAAAGAAAAGAAGAAAACTGGGAAAAAATACGGGAAGGTTTTCGAAATCCGGAGGAAGAGTGCTGGAAAGATAAAAATGCCTGGTATTATGCGGTGAGAGGACATGGAAGGCTTCTTGCAGTAATGGAGCTTCCGGCAGAGACGGAGTGGCATCAGATCCATAAAAAGGAAAAGCTTCTTTATTCTGTGCTTGAAAATATCGCTCTTGCGATGGAGCGGATTCAGATTATCACGGAGAGAATGCGTGACAGGGAGAAAATGGAGCAGGAGCGATACCGTGCAAATCTTCTTCGTTCCATTTCCCATGACATCAGAACACCGCTTTCCGGGATTATGGGAACCTCGGAGATGCTTCTTTCTATGACGGAAGAGACGGACAGGCGGTACGATATGATACAGGGCATCTATCACGATGCAGACTGGCTGAAGGAGCTTGTGGAAAATATTTTAAGCCTTACAAGACTTCAGGATGGGAAAATTCATGTAAATAAAGAAATGGAAGCTCTGGAGGAGGTAGCTGCCTGTGCCGTGGAGCGCATTGAAAAGGCATCTCCGGACAGAGAAATCCAGATTGCGCTGCCGGAAGAGTTTTATCTTGTACCAATGGACGGAAAGCTGATTCAGCAGGTGATCACCAATCTTCTGACAAATGCAGTAAAGCATACGAAAAAAGAAGAAAAGATAGAGCTGATTATCGGATATGAAAATGACAGAGCAACGGTTACCGTCCGTGATGAGGGAGAAGGCCTTGCAGATACGGATGTTCCCAATGTCTTCCAGATGTTTTATACATCAAAGGAGAGGGCAGCAGATGTAAAGAGAGGCATCGGACTTGGGCTTACCATCTGTAAAACCATTGTGGAGGCTCACGGAGGCGGAATTTCTGGACGAAACAGAACGGACAGAAGGGGAGCAGAGTTTACATTCTGGCTTCCAGCAGGAGAGGAGAGCTTATGAAGGAAAAGATACTTGTAATTGAGGATGATGTACAGATTTCCAATTTTATTATGTACACGCTGGAAAATGAAGGATTTTCTGTGAAAGGTGTGACGAAAGGAAGAGAAGGGCTTTGTCATATCAAAAAAGAGGAGACAGACCTGGTGCTTCTTGACCTGGGACTTCCGGATATAGATGGAATGGAGGTTTTACGGGAAATCCGAAAAGACTGGGAGATGCCGGTGATCATTGTATCTGCAAGGGATCAGGACAGAGAAAAGGCAGATGCGCTTGACGAGGGAGCGGACGATTATCTCACAAAGCCCTTTTCCACAACAGAGCTTATGGCAAGAATCCGTGTGGCACTCCGTCATTATAACAGAATGAAGCGGCAGCAGGAGCCGCAAAAGGAGGAAACGACATACGTAAACGGAGGACTTTTTCTTGATACGGAAAAGCATATGGTATTAAAAAACGGAGAGGAAATCCATCTGTCTCCGCTGGAATATAATCTTCTTCTTTTATTTATGAAGAATCAGGGAAAGGTACTTACTTATGGGTATATTTTAAAGAATGTGTGGGGAGAAGGGTACGGACAGGATACACAGGTTCTCCGTACCGTCATGGCGTCCACAAGAAGAAAAATAGAAGACAATCCGGGAAAACCAAAGTATATTCTTACAGAAATCGGAGTTGGATACCGAATGAAGGAACAGGAAGTGAAATAAAAATTCTCACAGGATTCTCACAGGAAAAAAGCAATCCTCACACCAATCTCACAGGACTTCAGCTATAATAAAGACAAATCAAGGAGGTGCTTTATTATGATGAGTATGACAATGGATGAGAAAATGATCGAGGACTGCAGAGAGCAGATTGGAAATAGAGAATTTGTAAAATGTGAGCAGATGCTTAGAAAAGCGATGGAGGAGGAACCACATTCTGCAGTACCACATAACCTTATGGGAATTCTTCTGGAAAAGAAAGGAGAACATTCCCTTGCCATGAAACATTTCCGGGCTGCCTATGCGCTGGACCCTTCCTGTGCGGCTGCAAGGTTTAATCTGGAACAGTTTTCTCAGATGGAGAGTGTTTCTGTAAAATGTGCGTATGCAGACGCAGACTGTCAGCAGGAAAAACCGGTTCGTTTTTTTGTGAAATTTATGAATCCAAAGCATTCTGACAAGGATTGTAAAAAGGAAGAAAATAATCAAAAGAAAATTCACCATAATAGTCATTTTGCATGGAATTTTAATTGATTTTCATCTTCAATGTGCTATAATAGCAACGTGAAAAAATGACATCGGAGGTGGAAGTGTGAAAAAATTATGGACGTTTTTAAGCGGCACACTTGTGGCTCTTCTGTCCTGTCCTGTTTCTGTTTATGCAGCAGAAAACGGCAGTGAAGCCACAGGTGTGCCGCTCTGGCTGTGTATACCGTTTGCAGGGCTTCTCCTGTGTATAGCAGTCATGCCCCTTGTAAAAGGCGAGTGGTGGGAAGCGCATCAGCCCCTTGTCGTGGGATTCTGGATTCTGCTTTTTATAATTCCTTTTGCAATGGTGTACGGAGCCGGTATGACGGCAGAGACCGTTTTGGAATGTTTGTTTAACGATTATCTTACCTTTATTGTGCTTCTGTTCGGATTGTTCTGTGTATCCGGAAATATTACAATGGAGGGAGATTTTGCAGGCTCTCCAAGAGTAAACGTAGGTCTTCTTGCCCTTGGAACGCTTCTTTCAAGTTGCATCGGAACGACAGGAGCAAGTATGCTAATGGTGCGTCCCATTATTAAAATGAATTCCTGGAGAAAAAGGAAAAGCCACATTATGGTATTTTTTATTTTCCTGGTATCCAATATGGGCGGCTGTCTGACTCCTATTGGTGACCCGCCGCTTTTAATGGGATTTATGCGGGGAGTTCCGTTTTTCTGGAGCCTTCATCTTTTTCCTATGCTTATATTTAATATGGTAATTCTTCTGTTTGTGTTCTATCATCTTGATAAGAGAGCATATAAAAAAGACATTGCGGCCGGTTCAAAACCGGATATTCGAAAACCGGGAACGGAGTTTCGCATTGACGGGCTTCATAACATCATTTTCCTTCTTATGATTGTGGGAGCCGTTATTTTAAGCGGTGTACTTCCGGGGATGAGTGCATTTCAGGATGCTTCCGGAAATGTACGCGGAATTCACATTTTCGGAGAAGTGACATTAGGATTTCCTTCTGTCATTGAAATCGTGATCATTCTTGCTGCTACCTGGCTGTCTTTCAAGACGACAAACCCGGAAATCAGAAGAAGAAACCATTTTACCTGGGGCGCAATCAAAGAGGTCGCAGTACTTTTTATCGGAATTTTTATTACCATGCAGCCAGCACTTATGCTTTTAAAAACAATGGGACCGGAGCTTGGAATTACTGCACCGGCTCAGATGTTCTGGGCAACGGGAGCGCTTTCCAGTTTCCTCGATAATACACCGACGTATCTTGTATTCCTCACAACGGCAGGAACACTTGGGTTTACAAGCGGAATTGCAACTACTCTTGGAACAATTTCCGTAAAAACCCTGACTGCTATTTCCTGCGGGGCAGTATTTATGGGAGCAAATACATATATAGGAAATGCACCAAATTTTATGGTAAAAGCTATTTCTGATGAAAACGGTGTCAATATGCCATCCTTCTTTGGCTATATGTTATGGTCGCTTGCATTTTTGATACCGGTATTTATACTGGATATGCTGGTATTCTTTTTGTAGGAAGGAGGAGAAAATATGCAGGGAAAGTTACAGGCAAATAAAGAAAAATGCAGAGAAATTGCAGAGAAGCTTTACGAGCTGGACGGAGAAGTTTATAACTGCGTAGGCTCTGCTCTGGGGCGGACCTTTACAGGAGACAGAGAAAACTGTATTCGTAGTCTTGCAATGCTCATGTATACAAAGCCGGATGGACATCTTCTTCGAAGTGAGATGGCGCTTATCAGCAATATGGCCCGCACGATACAGGAGAAAGAAGTGAGAAAGCGTCTTATGATAAAATACGACGGCATTCTTCAGGAAGTGGCGGCTTTGCCGGATACATTCGGTTCGGTAGATATTCTGGATCTTGCAAGGGCACAGTTGAATACATCGAATCTTCGTCAGAAATTTTCGGAGGATGACCATCTTGTGATCTGTATTGGAAGAACGCAGGGAAGTGCGGGAAACGATATAGGATTTGCTCTGGCGGATGCGCTTCGTATCAATTATTATGATGCGGAAATTTTTAATCAGGTTATGAAGCGTCTGGAAGCAGATAAAGATTCAGTCAATGATAAAGCGAGCTTTACAAATTTTGATAAGTATAAAAAGAAAAGTGGATTTCATTTAAAGGAATGGATTCGTGATTTTAACCGTTATCACGGACTGCCGACCCAGGACGCCGTATTTTTTAATATGAGCGATCTAATTTGCTCTATGGCGCGCAGCGAGGACTGCATTATTATGGGACGATGTGCAGATGCGATTTTGAAAAACAATCATATTCCGCATATCAGTATTTTTATAGATGCACCTTTTGCCATCAGGACACAGCACGTTATGGAAGCAAGAAATATGAACTTTAAGCAGGCGTCTCACTTCCTTAAGAAAATGGACCGGCAACACAGAAAATATTATCAGTTCTATTCTGGAGAGAAATGGGGAAATACAGAGAATTATGACCTTTGTATCAACAGCGCAAGCTATGGAATTAAAGAAACGGTAGATATGATAGAGAGAATGATACATCAGCAGTAAGAGACAGCCGCAGGCGGAAGAAATTTCGTCTGCGGCTGTTTGTATGTTTTATTCATTTTTCAGAAGCTCTTTTTTCAGGGAAAGAAGGAGCATGACAAGAGAAATTAGCATAAGAATGTGGGAAATTCCCGCAAAACCGGAAATCATACCATTCTGTGCGGAGGATAAAGCAGTGCCTTTTACTTCCAGGATACCGCGCACCAGCATGGTAATTGCCATAAATGGAAGCGCAATATTATAAAGAATTAAAAATTTTCGGAAGCCTTTGGATTCCAGAAGGGGAAGAGTCCGGCAGAATAGTGCGATAATTAAAAACAAAAGAGTTCCGAGAACAAGAAGATGTACATGGAGAAGTCCAAGCACGGTTTTTCCGGAATAATTGTTAAATTTTGTAAATTCCCGATAGAATACGCCGCCTGCCATAGCGAGCCAGAAATAAATAAAAGCAGTATTCCATAATTTTTTCATGAGAAAGCCTCCTTATGTAATGTAAATATACGGTATTACCAGTTTGAACAATGTTCATTTTAAAAGTATAATATATCGGATATAATCTGTCAAGTATTTTTTAATACCATTTTAATTTTGTAGTCCGTCATTATAACACTGATTTAAAATTTTTTGTGCTATGATTGGTTCTGCCAGAAAAGGAAAGAAAGGGATGAAAACAATGGATATAGTTATGATTTTCATTTTGGCTGTCTGCTTTGGAAGCATGAAGCTTTTAGCAGACTGGTGTGAAAAACAGGTGGGTACAGCCACCGTGTATAAGGAGGAAGAAAAATGATTTTGTTGGCAATTATCATTTTACTACTTACCGGATATTTATTTTATGCACTGATTTATCCGGAAAAATTGTAAGAAAAGGGATTAGACTTGGAGGAGAGAAAAAATGTTACAGATAGTGGTTACCCTTGCGATATTTATGGTACTTGTAATCCCTATGGGAACTTATATGTACCATATCGCCACAAAAGAGAAAACATTTGCAGATCCGCTTTTTAACCGTGTGGACGGTTTGATTTATAAGGTCTGCAGAATAAACGGTGAGGGAATGAACTGGAAGCAATATGCGTTTCATTTACTTACTACAAACGCAGTGATGGTATTTACCGGGTATCTTGTTTTAAGGCTTCAAGGATTATTATTTGTAAATCCGAATGGAATTGAAGCTATGGAACCGACCCTTTCTTTTAACACAATTATCAGCTTTATGACAAATACAAACCTTCAGCATTATTCCGGTGAGTCAGGTCTTTCTTATTTAAGCCAGATGCTTGTTATCATTTTTATGATGTTTGTATCTGCTGCCAGTGGATATGCGGCATGTATGGCATTCTGCAGAGGGCTTGCAGGAAAGCGGAAGGATGTAGGAAACTTTTATGAAGATATGGTGCGAATTACCACACGTATTCTTATTCCTGTATCTCTGATTGCCGGACTTTTTCTGATCTGGCAGGGAGTTCCTCAGACACTTGCGGCAAACCAGACCGTACAGACAATTGAGGGACAGTATCAGGATCTTGCAATGGGACCTGTGGCAGCGTTGGAAAGTATTAAACATCTGGGAACAAACGGCGGTGGATTTTTCGGAGCAAACTCAACAACCCCATTTGAAAATCCGACTGTAATTTCGAATATGATCGAACTTCTTTGTATGATGGTTCTTCCGGGATCCTGTGTCATTACTTTTGGAAAAATGACAATGAAGAGAAGAAAAGAATCAAAGAAAAATCAGGTTGTTATGTCTGCTCAGAAAAAAGTCATTTTCGGAAATCAGGGAAGAACTATTTTTGCAGCTATGTCTATACTCTTCCTTGTAGGACTTCTTATCTGCTTTAACGCAGAGCAGGCGGGAAACCCGGCTCTGGAAGCAGTTGGCCTCAATCAGGATATGGGAAGCATGGAAGGAAAAGAGATGCGCTTCGGCATTGCCCAGTCTGCACTCTTTACAACGACAACCACCTCATTTACTACAGGTACAGTTAACAATATGCACGATACCCTGACCCCTCTTGGAGGAATGGTTCCAATGCTTCACATGATGCTAAACTGTGTATTCGGCGGTAAGGGCGTCGGTCTTATGAATATGGTAATGTATGTAATTCTTGCCGTATTCCTCTGCGGACTTATGATTGGACGTACTCCGGAATATCTTGGAAAGAAAATTGAAGGAAAAGAAATGAAGCTTGTGGCTCTTGTACTGATCGTGCATCCGCTTCTTATTCTTGGTTTTTCCGCGCTTGCCGTTATGACAGGGGCGGGAATGGAAGGAATTACAAACGAAGGTTTTCATGGACTGTCACAGGTTTTATATGAATATGCTTCTTCTGCTGCAAACAACGGTTCCGGTTTTGAAGGACTGGCAGATAATACTGTATTCTGGAATATTACGACTGGTCTTGCCATGTTCTTCGGAAGATATATTGCTATTATCGCACAGCTTGCAATCGCAGGAAGTCTGCTGGCAAAACGCCGTGTAAATGAGACAGTAGGAACATTACGGACGGACAATGTAATTTTTACAGTTGTTTTAGTAGTTGTTGTATATATCTTTGCAGCATTGACATTCTTCCCTGCACTGGCACTTGGGCCGATAGCAGAGCATCTTGTACTTTGGATGTCATAAACAGGATGCGAAGTCAGAAAGGATATGGATTGAAATGGAAAAAGAGCATAAAAAGACAAAATTTATTACAAAGGATATTCTGAAAACTTCCATTATCGGAGCCTTTCAGAAATTAAATCCAAAATATATGATGAAAAACCCCGTAATGTTTGTAGTAGAAATTGGTTTTGTAATCAGCCTGATCATGACAATTTTCCCTACGATTTTTGGAGATGACAGTTCCCTCCGCATTTATAATGGAATAGTAACTGTGATTTTATTTGTAACAATTCTTTTTGCAAACTTTGCAGAATCTGTTGCAGAGGGACGTGGAAAAGCCCAGGCGGATTCTTTGAAGAAAACAAAAAAAGATACTGTGGCAAATCTTCTTTTAAAAGACGGCACAGAAAAGACGATCAACGCTTCTGAGCTGAAAAAAGGCGATGTAGTCATGGTAAGAATGGGAGAAGTGATTCCAAATGATGGCGAGGTAATTGAAGGTGTTGCATCTGTAGACGAGTCAGCGATCACAGGAGAGTCTGCTCCTGTTACGAGAGAGGCAGGCGGCGATTTCTCTTCTGTTACAGGAGGAACCACAGTAGTCAGTGACTGGCTGAAAATTAAAATTACTTCAGAGCCTGGAAAATCTTTCCTGGATAAAATGATTTCTCTTGTAGAAGGAGCTTCCAGACAGAAGACGCCAAATGAAATTGCGCTGAATACGCTTCTTGTAAGTTTAACTATTATTTTCCTTATTGTGGTTGTCACTCTTTACTGTTTCTCTGATTATGCAGGAGCAAAGATTCCAATGGCAACCATGATTGCTCTTCTAGTGTGCCTGATTCCGACCACTATCGGCGGATTGCTTTCCGCAATCGGAATTGCAGGAATGGATCGTGTAACAAGATTTAATGTAATTGCCATGTCAGGTAAAGCAGTAGAAGCCTGCGGAGACGTAGACACCATGATTCTTGATAAAACAGGAACCATTACATACGGAAACCGTCTTGCAGCAGATTTTCGTCCGGTAAAAGGAAAGAAAAAAGAAGACTTAATTGATTACAGTGTAATGACTTCCCTCTGTGATTCCACACCGGAAGGAAAATCTGTGGTAGAACTTGGAATGTCTCTTGGAACAGGTATCAGAGAAGATGCAAAAGAGCAGATGGAATTTGTGGAGTTTACCGCACAGACAAAAATGAGCGGCGTCAACTTAAAAGACGGCACAGAAATTCGAAAAGGCGCTTACGATGCCATCAAAACATACGTAAAAGAAAAGGGTGGAACAATTCCTGACGATCTGGAAGGAATTGTAAAAGAAATTTCCAGTCTTGGCGGCACACCTCTTGTTGTATGTGCAGGAAATGTAATATACGGCGTTATTTACTTAAAAGATACAGTAAAACCGGGGCTTGTAGAGCGTTTCGCCCGTCTCCGTGAAATTGGGATCAAGACAATTATGTGTACAGGAGATAACCCGCTGACAGCTGCAACGATTGCAAAAGAAGCAGGTGTAGACGGTTTTATTGCAGAATGTAAACCAGAGGATAAAATTGATGCCATCAAAAAAGAGCAGGCAGAAGGAAAACTGGTAGCGATGACAGGAGACGGTACAAACGACGCGCCGGCTCTTGCACAGGCAGACGTTGGTCTTGCCATGAACAGCGGAACAACAGCTGCAAAAGAGGCAGCCAATATGGTTGACCTTGACTCTGACCCAACCAAGATTCTGGAGGTTGTGGAAATTGGAAAACAGCTTTTGATTACAAGAGGTTCTCTTACTACTTTCAGTATTGCAAACGATGTGGCAAAATATTTCGCCATTATTCCGGCAATGTTTACTCTTGTAATTCCACAGATGGAAATGCTGAACATTATGCATCTTGCAACACCGTTCAGCGCGATTTTATCCGCACTTATTTTCAACGCCATTATTATTCCGTGCCTGATTCCCATTGCCATGCGCGGTGTCAAATATAAACCAATGCGCTCCGAAAAGATGCTGATGAAAAACATGGGAATTTATGGACTTGGCGGTGTGATCGTACCGTTTATCGGAATTAAACTGATTGATATTTTAGTTGCGCCACTTCTGGCACTTTTAGGATTATAAAAATAGAGGTAATGACATGAAGAATTTTGGAAAATATTTAAAAAAAGCGGCTGCAGTTACATTTACCCTGCTTCTTATATGTGGTGTGATTTATCCCCTGGCTCTTACCGGTATCGGGCAGGTTCTGTTTCCCAAGCAGGCGAACGGAAGTATTGTAAAGGCAGATGGAAAAGAAGTTGGTTCTGAGGTAGTAGGACAGGAGTTTGAAGGCGACCAGTATTTTCATGGAAGAATTTCTTCTGTAAATTACAATACTTATACAAAAGAAGAAAAAGAAAGCGGCGAATATACAGGGGTTGCCTCCGGAAGCTTTAATTACGGAGCTACAAGCGAGGACTTAAAAGCGCGTGTGGAAAATGATGTAAAGGCTTTTAAGGAAAGATACAGGGAAGCGACAGGCGAGGAATTTACAGGTGAAATTCCGGCAGATATGCTTACTGCTTCCGGTTCCGGACTTGATCCTCACATCAGCTCGGAATCTGCGGAAGTACAGCTTCCTATCGTAGCTGCAAAAAGCGGACTCTCTGAGGATGAAGTAGAGAAAATCGTAGAAAACAACACAGAGCATAAGGTTTTCGGGATTTTCGGAGAAGAAAAAGTGAACGTATTAAAATGTAACCTGGAAATCAAAGAAGCTATGGAAGGCTGATGTGCCGGGGAGGAAAAACATGAGCACAGAACGGGCGACTCCGGAGGAATTGCTGAGAAGGATCCATGCGGAGGAAGAAGCGAAGGAGAAAGAAAAGAAAGGGAAACTGTGTATTTTTCTGGGATATGCGGCAGGGGTTGGAAAAACCTGCGCCATGCTGGATGCAGCTCATGAGCTATTGAAAGAGGGTGTAGATCTGGTTTCCGGATATATTGAACCTCATGCAAGACCGGAGACAAGTAAAAGAGAGGAGGGACTGGAAAAAGTCCCCCCTCTTCTTGTGCCATATAAGGGAATTGATCTCCGGGAGCTGGATCTTGACGCTGTTTTGCGAAGAAAACCACAGCTAGTCCTTGTTGATGAGCTTGCGCATACAAACGCAGCGGGGATGCGCCACAGAAAACGGTATGAGGATATTGAAGAAATTCTTGATGCAGGTATTGACGTATATACAACCGTAAATATTCAGCATCTGGAAAGCCTGAACGATATTGTGGGAAGCATTACGGGCATCCATGTAAGGGAGCGTGTTCCCGATAAAATATTTGATTCCGCCGATCAGGTAAAGCTTGTGGATATTGAACCGGATATTCTGATTGAGCGATTAAAAGAAGGGAAAATTTATAAGGCAGTACAGGCGGAGAGAGCGCTTCAGAATTTTTTTGCAAAAGACAAGCTGATCGCTCTTCGTGAAATTGCTCTTCGAAGAATGGCAGATAAAGTAAATCGGCTTGCCATTTTAGAACATATTCAAAATGAATCAGGAGAAAATGGAGAGTATTATCAAGGCGAGCATATAATGACCTGCATTTCCGCTGCTCCTTCCTGCAAAAAAGTCATCCGAAGTGCGTCAAGAATGGCATATGCCTTTCACGCAAAATTTACTGCCCTTTATGTGGAAACAACTGCCCTTCAAAATGCAGAACCGGCAGTTAAAAAAGCACGTGATGAAAATATTCACCTTGCAGAGGCGCTTGGGGCTAAGGTGGTAACCGTATTTGGTGATGATATTGCCTTTCAGATTGCAGAATACGCCAGAGTCAGCAGCGTCACGAAGCTCGTTCTTGGAAGAACAAATCACAGGATTCTTCTCGGTCAGAAAAAAGGAACGCTCACAGACCAGATCAGTGAATATATGCCGGAGCTTGATATATTTATTATTCCGGATACGGGAAATACGGGGAAAAAACGGTATTTTCTTCATACGCCAAAACGGTATGTAAGTGCGAAGGCAACAGAAAGTCTGTATATGGATCTTTTAAAAGAAACAGCAGCTCTCTGCATGGCAACAGGCGTTGGTTTCCTTTTTCGAAAACTGGGCTTTGTGGACGCGGACATTATCATGGGATACCTTTTTTCTATTCTGATTCTGTCCCTTTATACAACAAGGCGGTATATTGCTGTTTCAGCAGCCGTATTGAGCGTCTTTCTTTTTGACTGGTTTTTTGTACATCCGTATTACAGCCTTACTTTTTACAGTGGAGAGTACAGTGTGACATTTGGTATTATGCTTCTGTTTTCTATTATTATTTCTACAGTTTTATCTACAGGAAGAAGACAGGCCAGAGAAAGTGCAAAAATTATGTATAGAACAGAGCTTCTTCTGGAAAACAGCAGAAAAATGCGGCGTGTGGAAAATGTGAAAGACCTTCTCATGGAGTTAAGTGAAAAAGTGCTGAAGCTTATGAATCTTTCCGTTGTATTTTATGTGCGGAAAGATGAAAAGACGACAGGACCCTGGCTGTTTCCAAGAGAGGGCGTATCAAAAGAGGAGCTTGGAAAAACGCAGGACGAAAAAGAACGTGCAGTTGTGGACTGGGTCATGGCAAATAAAAAACGCGCAGGCTGCTGTACCCACACGCTTCCCGATGCAAAAGCCATGTATCTTCCTGTTAAAACAAGTGAGGAAATATATGGAGTAATGGGAATCATACTGGAAGAAAAAAGAGAAATCCCCTCTTTTGAGTACGGACTTTTAACAGCCATGTTAAATGAGGCTGCCCTTGTGTTTGCCAGAATTTATCTTGTTCAGAAAGAAAAGTAGAATTTTTTATGATTTTGCGTTATGATAAGAACATAGAAACGGAGGAAAACAGCAATGAGAGATGCAGTGGAAGAAAAAAACAGGAATCATATGTGGAAAAATATAGGTTACTGCAGCGCAAGCCTTCTTCTTTCCACAGGAATTGATCTGATTTTTGCAAGATGGGGGTTCAGCGATGCAAATCTGATCATGACGTATATCCTGGGAAATCTGATCGTGGCTCTTTTTACAGACGGATATATCTGGGGACTGATTTACAGTATTTTAGGTGTTCTTACCTTCAACTTCTTTTTTGCAGCTCCTGTTTTTACGTTTTCCGTTTATAATCCAAACTATATCGTGACCTTTATCGTAATGTTTGTCACATTTATGATCTGCTCCATGCTCACGAAAAAGGTAAAGGATTATGCTTATCAGAATGCCAAGAAATCCTATCGCTCGGAGCTTTTATTAAAGGCGAGCCGAAGCCTTCAGACAGCTTCCACCACCCAGGAGATTGCCCAGAAGATCGTGGAGCAGCTTGGCAGACTTCTTGAAAAAAACATCTACTGTTATCTTGGAGAGCCTGAGGAAGGAAGTATTCCCCTTTCCTACAGAAAAGAAAACGGAGAAGAAGCTCTTCAGGAAACAGATATGGCAGTTGTGAGATGGTGCTGGCAGCATCAGGAGGATGCCGGATTTTCTACAGAGACACTGGGAGAATCAAAGTATATGTTCCTTGCAGTAAAAAGCGATGCGCGAATGTTTGCAGTTATTGCCATTGGTATGGAGGGAGAACCCATCCGCACCTTTGAGCGGGGAATCGTGGGCACTCTGATCCATGAATGTGCCTTTGCTATGGAAAAGGAGGAGCTTTTAAAGCAGCAGAGGGAGGCGGAGATTCGACTGGAAAAAGAGCAGTTAAGGGCAAATCTTCTTCGCTCGATCTCTCACGACCTTCGAAGTCCTCTTACGAGTATTTCCGGAAATGCAGAAAATCTCATAGGAAATGAGACAATCCTTTCGGCAGAGAAACGGCAGAAAATATACCATGATATTTACAATGATTCCATGTGGCTGATCAATCTTGTGGAAAATCTTCTCTCAATTACGAGAATCGAAAACGGAAGCATGGAATTAAATATCCAGGGAGAAATCGCAGAGGAAGTACTGGACGAGGCAGTGCGGCATATAAACAGAAGGGGAAAACACCAGCATATCCAGGTGGAATGTGAGGAAATCCTCATTGCGAAAATGGATGTGAAACTGATCCTGCAGGTTTTGATCAATCTTGTAGACAATGCGGTAAAATATACGCCGGAGGGAGGAGAAATTATTCTCCGGGCGGAAGCTTTAAAGGGAAAGGTTCTTTTTTCCGTAAAAGACAACGGGGAAGGGTTGACAGAAGAGCAGAAAGAGAAAATTTTTGATATGTATTATACGGCAAATAATACGGTCAGCGACGGCAGAAGAGGCATGGGGCTTGGACTTCCTCTCTGCCAGTCGATCATAGGTGCACACGGAAGCAGCCTTAAGGTTTATGACAACGAGCCAGCGGGAACCGTATTTTGTTTTGCGCTGGAACAGGAGGAGATTCGATTATGATAAAAGGCGGTAAGCCGGTAGTTCTTGTTGTGGAAGATGATGAGCCGATCCGCAACCTGATCACCACAACTCTGGAAATGGAAAAGTATAAATTTGATACGGCGCAGAACGGCTCGCAGGCAATTATGCTGGCAGCAGCCAACAATCCGGATATTATTCTTATGGATCTTGGGCTTCCTGATATGGACGGAATTGAAGTGATCCGGAAAATCCGTTCCTGGTCGGTAGCCCCTATCATTGTGATCAGTGCAAGAAGCGATGAAAAAGACAAGGTGGCGGCTCTTGACGTGGGAGCGGACGATTATCTCACAAAGCCCTTCAGCGTAGTAGAACTGTCTGCAAGACTTCGGGCGACGATCCGCCGTGTACAGTATATTATGCGGGAAGATAACACAAACGAAAGCGTTTTCAAAAACGGAGGGCTGGAAATAGATTACAGCGCGGCAGTTGTAAAGCTTGACGGGGAGGAGCTTCATCTTATGCCACTGGAGTACAGTCTTCTCTGCCTTCTTGCCCGGAATGTGGGCAAGGTCCTGACGTATCAGTTTATTCTGGAAAAAGTATGGCAGAACGGGATGGGAAGCGATATTTCTTCCCTTCGCGTATACATGACTTCTCTTCGGAAAAAACTGGAGAAGGATAAGGAAAAGCCAGCGTATATTCAGACACATATTGGAATCGGGTACAGAATGCTGAGTGTGGAAGATTAAAAAATTATATCTTTTCCTGTGCCATGCGGAGAAATTCTTCCATTGCTCTTGTCAGATACCGCCCTTTTTTCCAGTAAAAATAAATGCTTCTGTGACTGTACTGTCCGGACAGCTTATAAAAAATTACATTGTTGTGATAGGGAACGCGGGAAATCAAGGTATCACTTATAAAGGAGATGCCCATGCCGGAGCATGTAATATTGTAGGAGGTCATCTGCTGGTCTAATTCAAAAAGCACTTTAGGAGTAAGCTGGTTTTCTCTGAAAATTCCCATTCCCCGCTTTCTTGTATCATTTTCCGGCTTTAAGATAATGAAAGGCTCTGATTCAAAATACATCAGGGGAACAGGCTGAACTTTTGAATTTAAAAAACTTTTGTCTCTAATTTGTTCCGGCAAAATCTGAAAGGAAGACAATTTGCTGTTTACAGAAAAGGAGGCTGGTACTGCAAGAAGAAGATGCTCTTCCTGATAAATGCAGGAGGAAAAATTTTCTTCTTGAATAATTCCATTATCCAGCATCAGATCAATTTTTCCATCCTGAAGGAGAGCAGTAAGCTCTGTTGTATTTTCTTCTTTCAGTTTTAATTTTACAAGAGGAAATTTTCTGGAAAATTCCGCCATAAGAGGAGGGAGTACCCAGGAAGAAAAAAGGCTGCTTCCCCCAAGGGTAAGATTGCCTGCCTGAAGTCCGCCCCAATCATTTATGTATTCTGTAAAGTCGTTTTCTACAGACATAAGCTTTTCTACAGTGCGGATGTACTGCCGGCCAGGTTCCGTAAGCTGCAGAGGCTTTGTACTTCGGTCAAAAATAGGATAGCCTACTTTTTCTTCAATTCGTTTTACAGTGGCGCTTAAGGAAGGTTGTGAAATAAAAAGACTTTTTGCTGCTTTGGAAAAGCTGCCTTCCTTATAAACGGCATATATATAATTCATTCCATGAAACATAAAAAACCTCATAACTTTAAAGTTATACTATTTATATTTTAATATGTATTTGATTATATTGTACCGATTTCTTATAATAAGGTCAAGAAGAAAACGTACGTATAATGTACATGGGAGGATAATCATGAAAGAAACGATTGCAGATTTTCGCGTAGAAAAAGATTCCATTGGAACAAAGGATGTTCCGGAAAATGTCTATTACGGAGTACAGTCTTTGCGGGCAGCAGAGAATTTTCATATAACAGGATTAAATATGCATCCGGAAATTATTAACAGTCTTGCATACATAAAAAAAGCGGCGGCAATCACAAACTGTGAGGTGGGAATCCTTGACAAGTCTATTGCGACAGCCATTGTGGCAGCCTGCGATGAAATTTTGGCAGGAAAGCTTCATGAGGATTTCATTGTAGATCCAATTCAGGGAGGTGCCGGTACTTCTGTAAATATGAATGCAAATGAGGTTATCGCAAACCGTGCTATTGAAATCCTCGGCGGTCAGAAGGGAGATTACTCCATTGTCAATCCAAACGATCACGTAAACTGCGGACAGTCCACAAATGACGTAATTCCTACAGCTGGAAAAATGACAGCCCTTCGCCTTCTGAAAAATTTGAAAACAGAGCTGCTTCGTCTTCACAAAGCGCTTTGTGAAAAGGCAGAAGAGTTTGACGGAATTTTAAAAATGGGACGTACGCAGATGCAGGATGCAGTTCCCATTCGTCTGGGGCAGGAATTTAAAGCATACTCCGTTGCAGTTATGCGTGATATTCACCGTATGGATAAAGCGATGGATGAGATGCGTTGTCTGAATATGGGAGGAACTGCGATTGGAACAGGTATCAATGCAGATGAAACATATTTAAGAAGAATTGTTCCAAACTTAAACGAGGTTTCTGCGATGGATTTTGTTCAGGCATTCGATTTAATTGACGCAACGCAGAATCTTGATCCCTTTGTGGCAGTCTCCGGAGCAGTAAAAGCATGTGCTGTTACTTTATCCAAAATTGCAAATGACCTTCGTCTGATGTCCTCCGGCCCGAGGGCAGGCTTCCACGAAATTAACCTTCCGGCAAAACAGAATGGTTCTTCTATTATGCCGGGAAAAGTGAATCCGGTTATTCCGGAGGTAGTGAATCAGGTTGCTTTCTATGTGATTGGAAATGATATGACAATTACTATGGCGGCAGAGGCTGGACAGCTGGAGCTGAATGCCTTTGAGCCGATTATTTTCTACTGCATGTTCCAGTCTATTGACACACTGGCGTATGCGGTGCAGACTTTTGTGGATAATTGTATTAAGGGAATTACGGCAAATGAGACACGCTGCCGTTACCTTGTGGAAAACAGTGTTGGAATTATCACAGCAATTTGTCCGCATATTGGATACCAGAAAGCAGCGGATGTTGCAAAAAAAGCAATTCAGACAGGAGAATCTGTTCGTACCCTTATTTTACAGGAAGGGCTTCTTGAAGAAGAAGAGCTTGACTGCATTTTAGATCCGGAAAACATGACTGAACCTGGAATTTCAGGAAAAGAGCTTATGAAGAAAAACATATAAGAAAATCATTTATAAGAGCAGGCAGCTTTGGGAAACCGAGGCTGCCTGCTTCTGCATCATAAGAGGTGTGAAATCATAGAAGTTTGTAAAAATTCCTTGACTGTAAACCCTGTTTATACCTTAAAATAAAAGAAAAATCTTTCTGAGAAGGGGAGAAGGGAATATGACAATAAAAGAAGTGGAGAATCAGACAGGGCTTGCCCGCTCCAATGTGCGCTTTTATGAAAAGGAAAAGCTTATTGAGCCGTCTAGGAATGAGAGCAATGGATACAGAGAATATTCAGAGAAGGACGTAGAAGATATTAAAAAGATTGCATATCTTCGTACACTTGGTATTTCTATTGAAGAAATTCGAAACATTATTTCAGGACAAACTGCTCTTTGCCAGGTTATGAAAAAACAGGGAGAAGTTTTGGAAGGACAGATTACAGAGCTGAATCAGGCGAAACATATGTGTGAAAAAATACTGACAGAGGAAAACGTAACATATGACACATTGAAAGTAGAGAAATATGTAGAAGAACTGTCGGATTATTGGAATGAAAACCAGCCGGTTTTCAAGTTGGATTCTGTAAGTTTTTTGTATATATGGGGAAGTTTTGTGACCTGGGCTGTGCTGGCAGCGCTGTGTCTTTTGACAGCCGTGTTGTTTTATGAGAAACTTCCCCAGGAGATTCCGGTACAGTGGAATCGTGGAGCAGTATCTTCGCTGGTGAATAAAAAGTTTATTTTTGCTTATCCGATAGCCTGTGTAGTAATTCGCTATCTGCTTCGTCCGTTTTTATATGCAAAGATTCAGGTAAGAGATTTTTACAGGGAAATTATTGCAGAATATCTCACAAATTATATGTGCTTTGTGGCGCTATCTGTGGAAATTTTTTCGATGCTCTTTCTATACGATGTTGTGGAAAATATCATGCTTCTTCTGGCGGTGGATACGATAGTTTTGATTGGAATGTTGCTGACAGGATTAGTGAAAATGGATTTGAGAGCGAAGGAATGAAGGGTGGATTTGTATATATAATTGTGTATAATAGAAAATAAAAGAGCAATTTTAAGAGAAATATAAGGAATTGAAATATGAAAATCATAATTATAGAAGACGAAATAACCATACGAAACGAGTTGAAGATTCTTCTTGAAAATGCAGGATATGAAACGGTTGCCCCTGAGTGTTTTTCTGATATTACGGAGCAGATTATAAAAGAAGCTCCCGATTTGATTTTACTTGATGTGAATCTTCCGGGGATTTCCGGCTTTGACATCTGCACACAGCTTCGGGGAAAAACAGAAGTGCCAGTGATTTTTCTTACAAGCAGGACAGATTCTATGGATGAGTTAACAGGGATTTTGAGGGGCGTAGACGATTATATTACAAAACCATATCAGGTTCCTATCCTTCTTGCAAGAATCGCTGCTGTTTTAAAACGTACAAAAGGGATAAGAGAGGCAACAAGCTTTACAAGAAAAGAGGTAATGCTTGATGTTTCAAAATGCTGTTTGTTTTATAGAGAAAAAAGCGTGGAACTTACAAAAAACGAGATGAAAATTCTGCATATGCTGTTTCAAAACAGCGGAAGCTATGTGGGAAGAATGGATTTGATTGAATATCTGTGGGAAAATCAGATTTTCATTGACGACAACACCCTGAGCGTACATATTACAAGAATCCGTGAAAAATTGAAAACTCTTGGAGTTTCTGATTTTATAGAAACTAAGAGAGGAGTAGGATACAGAATATGAGTTTTGGGGAATTTCTAAAAGACAGGATTCTTATGTTGGTACTGCAAGGTATCTGCATGACAGGTCTGTATGGTTTTCTTCGCTTGACCGGATATGGCAGAGGGAATTGTACTCTTATTCTTCTCGTGTGGATTCTGATTCTGGCAGCGCATATCCTAACTTCTTATGTTGGCAGAAAACGCTATTTTAAAGAGATGAAAGAGATTTTAGAGCATACGGATAAACGGTATCTTCTGGGAGAACTGATGCCGGATTCCTGGAGGCAGGAAGATAAAATATACAGAGAATTTATCCGAAAATCCAATAAGTCGGTAATTGAGGAAATCAGGCAGGTACAGGAACGGCAGGAAGAATATAAGGAATATATCGAAAGATGGGTTCACGAAATCAAGGCGCCCATTACAGGGATTTCTCTTATCTGTGAAAATGGAAGAAGCAAGGAAAATTTTGCAGGTGAAAGCTTTCGGAAAATCATTACTGAGAATCAGAAAATTGAAAATTATGTGGATATGGTTCTTTATTATGCACGTTCGGAAAATGTTTATAAGGACTATATAATTCAGAGAATCAATTTAAAAGAAGCTGTTTTTGAGGTGCTGGAAAAGAATCGTTTTCTTCTTATTGAGAACGGCATACGGGCGGAGGTAGTCTGTGAAGATTTTGCCTATACAGACAGAAAATGGATTGTTTTTATTTTGAATCAGATGATTTTGAACAGTGTAAAATACAGAAATGAAGAAGCTCCCGTTTTTCGTATTTTTTCTGAGAAAAGAGAAAATGGAACGGTGCTTATTATTTCCGACAATGGAACAGGAATCAAAAAAGAAGAACTTTCCAGGATTTTTGAAAAAGGATTTACAGGAACAAATGGACGCACCCATGAACGCTCTACAGGTATGGGGCTTTATCTCTGTAAAAAGCTCTGTACGAGACTTGGAATAGGAATTTCTGCATCTTCCATATACGGACAGGGAACGAAAATTTATCTGGAATTTCCAATCAGTACATATATTGCAAGAGAGGATGCTTAAAGTTATCTTTCAAAAATGTAAGATAACTTTAAGCTATTTTTATATAACAAACGGAAAATCCTGCTACAATAAAGGCTGTAAAAATGCAGGAACAGGAAAGACAGGAGGATAGATATGGAGAATATACGTATATGCGATGTGGAGAAATATTATGGGAACAGTACGAACATTACCAAGGCGGTGGACCGTGTAAGTTTTCAGGTGGAAAATGGAGAGTTTGTAGGAATTATGGGGCCTTCCGGTTCCGGAAAAACCACACTTTTAAATATGCTGGCAAACATTGACCGTGTGACTGCAGGTCATATTTATTATGGGAAAACAGATATTACGGAGCTTTCAGAGGACGGACTTTCTGAATTCCGGAAAAAGAATCTTGGTTTTGTTTTTCAGGAATATAATCTTCTGGATACGCTCACTATGGAAGAAAATATGATACTTGCACTCACTCTGCAGGGAGAAAAAAGGAAAAATATACAGGAAAAATGTAAAAAAATGATGCGTCTTCTTGACATTGAGGAGATAAAAGACAAGTTCCCTTATCAGGTGTCAGGGGGACAGAAACAGAGGTGTGCCTGTGGAAGAGCAATGATTAATAATCCAAAACTTCTTCTTGCGGACGAACCCACAGGAGCGTTGGATTCTCATTCCTCTCAGGTGCTTTTGGAGACTTTTACAAGGCTGAACAGAAGCATGGGAGCAACAATCCTCATGGTGACGCACGATGCATTTTCAGCAAGCTATTGCAGCAGAATTCTGTTTTTAAAGGACGGAAAAATTTTTCATGAGCTTGTGCGGGGAGAAAAAGAAAGAAAAGTATTTTTGCAGGAAATTTTGGATGTACTTTCTTTGACAGGGGGTGAGATGGCAGATGTTAGGTAAACTGGCTTATCGGAATATGAAACGTTCTGCAAAGGATTATCTCGTATATATCCTGACTATGACAGTAGTTTCGGCTCTCATGTATGCGTTTAACAGTCTGATTTTCCAAAATGAACTTACGGGAAAAATGGAAGATGATGCGATTATGCCAATCATGATCGGGCTTGCCACTTTTTTTATTGTGCTTATTATGGCGTGGCTGATTCACTACATGGTTCGCTTTATGATGGAAAAGAGAGGCAGTGAATTTGGAATTTATATGCTGCTGGGAATGAAAAAAAGAACGATTGCAAGGCTGTATGTAAGGGAAAATCTTCTCCTTGGAAGTGTTGCACTTATTATTGGCTGTGGGTTGGGAATTCTTCTTTCTCAGGTGCTTATGTCCATTATGGCGGCTATGATATATATGGAATATATGCCGCATATTACGTTTGATAAATGGACGATTCTTATGACAGTTCTCTGTTATGGAGGATGCTATTTTCTGGCACTTTTCCGGTGTAAAAGACGGTTTCGGAAAATGAATATCCATGACCTTATGGAAAGTTCCAGGAAAAATGAGAAAATAAAAGAAGGGCATGAAGGAATTAAAAAATTTCTTTTTCCGCTCTCTGTTCTTTTTATTCTGCTGTTCTGGACAGCATTTACACATCTGACTTCCACAGGGAAAATCATTCTTTTTCTCATCGGGCTTGTTCTTACGATTTATCTTTTTTATATGGGCTTGTCTGCCTGGATTACCTGTTATGTCAGAAAAAAAGGAAAGGGGATTTACAGAGGGCAGAATCTGTTTCTTCTGCGGCAGTTTTCATCAAAGATCCGCACTATGCAGTTTACGATGGGGACGCTTACTGCTCTTTTTACACTGGCATTAATGGGAGCTTCCCTGGCTCTTATTTTCAGTGATTATGAAGATAAGATACTTCCCGTGAAATTTCCCTTTGATGTGTTGATAAACAGTACAGATCCGGAAGATAATTTTGAAGATGAGAGAGAAATTCTTGAGAAATATGCAGATTTGGAAGAAACATATGCCTATCGTATTTATACAGATGAAAATAACCAGGTAAATACCTGGATTCTTACGAATTTACAGCAGTGGGGAGGTATGTATCGGAAAAATGACGGCTCTCCTGATATGGAAAAAATAGAAGATATGCTGAAAAACGATGGCACATATTGCACATATGATACATATATGGGAGTTACAGATTATAATCATTTAAGAGAAATGTTGGGATATAAACCAGTTTCGCTTAAGGAAAACGAATACGTAGTACAGATAAAAGACAGGCTGAAAAGCGACGTGCAAAATATAGGAAAAGACCTCAAAATTCCAGATAAAGATAAAGAGAATCTCCTTTCCTTTGGAGGACTTTATACGGACGCTTTTTCACAGGACGGACATAATGGAGGAGATTATCTGGTTATTGTTCCAGATCGGGTTCTTGAGAGGATGACGCCTTATTATGCAGAACTGGCAGCCAATCTTAAAGGAAAAGCCCCGGCAGATTTACAGAAGAGACTTGATAATCTTACAGAGGAAGAAAATGATGACTTCGGAGGACATGAAGCGTCAGTTCCGGAGGGAAACAGTTGTATCGGTTCCGATAATATGGTAGTGTATGCAGCCGTGAACCTTGTACGAGATAATTGTATTCCGGAAGTGAAGGTTATTCTTGCTTCTGTTATGCTGCCTATGTTTTATATAGGTCTTGTATTTGTCTGTGTGGCAGTGACGGTTCTTTCTGTGCAACAGTTAAGTGATTCTGCAAAGTACAAATTCCGGTATGATGTACTTGGGAAAATGGGATTGAAACAGAAAGAAATCTGTAAAATTATCCGAATTCAGCTTGCAGCGTACTATCTCTGTCCGGCTTTTCTCGCCATTGTGATAAGCGGAAAACTGATTCTTACCTTCAGCAGTTTTTTTGTGCGGACAACAGGAGTTGTTACTTCGTTTCCGGGAATATATTTTGGAAAAAGCATACTTCTTTTTATGGGGATTTACATTGTGTACTATATTGTGACGTATGTGGTGTTTAAAAGGAATGTGTTTTTGAAAAAAATTGGAGCATAAATAAGGTATTGCGACAGGTTTTCCTACCTTGTTCCCTCCCGCATAACATGATAAAATAGTAATATCTTGTAAAAGGGGTAAAAGAGATGCTTTTTGGGATATTAAATGAACGGAGAAGGTACTGCTGATGAATATGACGAAAGTGCTATTAATAGAGGATGACATAGATATTGTGGAAAATCTTACTGCATATCTGAAGGAAGAAGGGTTTCAGGTAAAAGCGTCTGACGGGCAGGCAAAAGCTCTTCAGATGCTTGAGGAAAACCGGTTTGATCTGATTCTTCTCGATGTAACCCTGGCAGAGGGAAACGGATACAGTGCCTGTACGGCGATCAAAGCAAAATATGATCTTCCTGTTATTTTTCTTACGGCTCTCGGAGATGAATTTTCTGTAGTGACAGGCCTTGATATGGGAGCAGATGATTACATAAGTAAGCCGTTTCGTCCGCGGGAGCTTGTATCAAGGATGCGTTCCGTACTGAGGCGGGCAGGAAGAAGCAGTCAGACGACAGTAATAGGAAATCTTACGATAGATATGGAAAAAGGAGTAGTCAAAAAGCAGGGAGAAGAGGTTTTTCTATCTGCACTGGAATATCGGCTGCTTCTTGTGTTTTTAAATAACAGAGGACAGATTCTTACGAGAAATCAGCTTCTGGAGGATATATGGGATATTGCAGGGGAGTATGTAAATGACAATACGCTGACGGTGTATATTAAAAGGCTTCGTGACAAGATAGAAGAAAACCCGCAGAAACCGGAAATTATTAAAACTGTTCGGGGAATGGGATATAAAATGGAGGCGTAGAATGGGAATATTTCGAAATAAAAGTGTGCGAGATCAACTTTTTTTAAGCCTCCTTTTTCTTATTTTCACAGGGGTTATAGCCTTTGTTTTTGATAGAAAAGCAGGGGCTTTTGTACTGTTTTCCGGAACAGGTTTGTGTATCTTTCAGACTGTTTTCGCAGAAAAAAGATATAAAGAAATCCGTTTTCTGTCCCAGCAGTTGGACGAAATTCTCCATGCGGGAGGTGGTGTGGAGCTTCGTCATTTTCGTGAGGGAGATGTAGAGATTCTCCGTGATGAGCTGCAGAAAATGATTCTTCGTCTGGAAGAGCAGACAGAGCTTCTTGAAAAAGAAAAAATGTCCCTTGCAGATTCGCTTGCAGATATTTCTCATCAGATTCGTACGCCGCTTACTACATTAAATCTTCTTGTGGAGAGGATGAAAAAGAATACAGGAGACAGTTCTTCCCGTCAGAGTCTTTTAAGGGAAGCGGAGCAGATGCTGGACAGGATTCAGTGGCTTGTGACTTCGCTTTTGCGCCTTTCTAAGCTGGATGCAGGAGCGATTGTATTAAAACCGCAGAAAATAGTTTTGGCTTCTTTTTTTCAGGAGGTTATGAAACCTTTTGCTGTTTCTATGGACATCAGAGGGCAAAGTCTGGAAGTAAGCGGAGACAGAAATACGGAAGTGCAGGGAGATTACAACTGGACTTTGGAGGCTGTTGGAAATGTTATTAAAAATTCTCTGGAATATACGCCGGAGGGAGGGAGACTTCTCATTGACTGGGATGACAACCCGTTATTTACAGAAATAAAAATCACAGATTCCGGGCAGGGCATTCCAAAAGAAGATATTCCCCATTTGTTCGAGCGGTTTTACAGAGGGCAAAATGCGGGAAATCACAGTTTTGGGATTGGACTATCGCTGTCCCGTGCGATTTTATCACAGGAAAATGCAGTGATCTATGGGCAAAATGCGGCTCCAATGGGAGCACAGTTTGTCATTCGTTTTTATAAAACAGTTGTGTAAAGTGACAGATTTGTTATAAAAAAGTCACGGCTGTGTCACGTCCGTTTTTTACAATATTTCTATCTCCAGCGGAGATACAGACCTTCGCAGAAGAAGGCCGCAGATAACCGGATAGAAAGGAGAATATTATGGAAATATTACGTGTGGAAAAATTAAAAAAAATATACGGGCAGGGGGACAATGCAGTTGTGGCGCTTGACGAGGTGTCTTTGTCTGTAAAGCAGGGAGAATTTGTGGCAATCGTAGGTTCATCCGGTTCCGGAAAATCCACCTTGATGCACCTTATCGGGGGAGTAGACCGACCTACTTCCGGTAAGGTTTTTGTGGGTGGGATTGACGTATACGCACAGAAAGAAGAGGAGCTTGCCATATTTCGAAGAAGACAGGTGGGATTGATTTATCAGTTTTATAATCTGATTCCTGTCTTAAATGTACGGGAAAATATGACGATTCCTGTTTTAATGGATGGACGAAAGGTAAATGAAAAGCGGCTTTCAGAGCTTCTTGAGCTTTTAAAATTAAAAGACAGGGAAAAACACCTTCCCAATCAGCTTTCCGGAGGACAGCAGCAAAGGGTATCCATAGGGCGGGCGCTTCTTAACGCACCATCCCTTCTTCTGGCAGATGAGCCCACAGGGAATCTGGATTCGGAAAACAGCCGGGAGATTATGGAGCTTTTGCGATATTCCAATAAGACGTATCACCAGACAGTAATCGTGATTACCCATGATGAAAATATTGCGCTTCAGGCAGACAGAATTCTTGCGCTGGAAGATGGAAGAATCATAAGAGATGAGGTGATTCGATGAATATTTTCGCACGAATTACCGCAAGAACCATGAAGGAAAATAAGACGAGAACAATCGTTACGATTATCGGTGTGATTCTTTCCACTGCAATGATCACGGCAGTTGCCACGCTGGGAGGAACTTTTCAAAATTTTTTTATTGAGTATACAAAAGAACAGGACGGAAGCTGGCATGTGGCAGGTCTATCTCTTCCTGTGAAGGAGGCGGAAAAAGCTGAAAAACAGGCGGAAGTAGTAAATAGTACAAAAGTGGCAGAGCTTGGATATGCGCGTTATGAACATCTTCTATCGCCTATGATGCCTTATCTTTATGTACAGTCTTTTTCAGAAAATACAAGGAGTATGCTTCCGGTTGCGTTGAAGGAAGGAAAGTTTCCGGAGAAGCAGAATGAAGTGATTATTCCTGACTATTTGAATGCCAATCTGGAGGAGGGAAATCAGATTTTAATAGGAGATACTCTTCCCCTGGAACTTGGAGAACGTGAATATAAAGGGGAGCGTCTGAGTCAGAGCAACAGCTATATGGGAACGGAAACAAAGGCAGAGGAAAGCTTTGTTCCAAAAGAAAAACGGGAGTTTACGGTAGTGGGAATCTATGATTATTCCAGCCTTGTAACTTCTATTGGAGCTCCCGGATATGAAGTATATGCAGGCCCCGGAAATGAGACGGGAAGTTATACAGATCTCTATGTAGAATTAAAAGATATAAAGAAAACCTATGATTTTCAGAAGGAAGTGTTTGGAGGGTACGGCTCTGTGACACATGAGAGTCTGCTTCAATGGTATGGAGTTGTGGATAATGATCGATTCTCCACGGTATATACAGGGCTTCTCCTGATTCTTACAGCTGTCATTATGACTGGTTCAGTACTTTTGATTTACAATGCTTTTTCTATTTCTTTAAGAGAGAGAAGTACGCAGTTTGGTCTTCTTTCGTCTCTTGGAGCAACGAAAAAGCAGCTTCGTCAGTCTATGAGATATGAGGCGTTTATGGTCAGCCTTATCGGGATTCCTTTTGGAGTGCTTTCCGGTATTGCAGGAATCGGTATCACCCTTCATTTTATTGAAGAAGGACTTTCCCAGTGGCTTTACGGGAAAAGCAAGGAGATTCCTCTTGTAGTAAATGCAGGAGCAGTTCTTCTCTCAATTGCAGTAGCATTTTTTACAGTATTCATATCCGTATGGATTCCGTCAAGACGAATCAAACGTCTGTCTCCAATGGAAGCCATACGCGCCAGTGAAGATATAAAAATCCGTCCGGGAGAAGTAAAAACAGGAGGCTGGGTGTTTAAAATATTCGGTCTTCCGGGAATGATGGCAGATAAAAATTATAAGCGTGACAGAAAGAAATACAGAACAACCATTGTTTCATTAAGCATTAGTATTCTTCTTTTTACAACAGCAGCGTTGTTTCAGATTTATCTGATAGAAACCGGTTCTTTTGTAATGGATGTCCCGGCAGCAGATGTGGAGTGTGTTATTTATCAACCGGATAAAGATGCAGAAAAAGCGGATAAAATTTTAGAGAAAACAGAAGGAATAGAAGAGATTTTTTCTTACGAAAAATTATATCTTATGATGCAGGTACCGTCGGAGATACTCGGTTCTGTTTTCGAGGGCAGGGAAGTGATGACTGATGAAAATTACACAGTAATTTCAGCAGAAACAGTTATTCTTCCGAATGAAGTGTTTGAAGAGATGGCAAAAAAAGAAGGGATTTCCCTTTCTGCTTATAAAAATACAGAAGTACCAAGATTTCTTTACACGGAAAACGAGGATACATACAACTCTTCCACCCAGCGCTATGAAACGCAGGATTATTTTCTGGAAAAAGGAGAAAAAAGAGCAGAGCTTGGCTGGATTACGACAAGTGGAGAAGAAGAAAAAGAAATATTCGAACCGCAGGGAGAAATTATTTTAGTGGATGCAGTTGAAAAACTTCCTGAAAAAATGGGAATCAGAAACACAGATTTTGCTCTTTTTATGTCAGAAAGTATGTATCAGGATTTTTCGGAATATTTCTTACGGACTGATCCTATAAAGACTTATAATATAAAATGTGAAAATCCGGGAATGGTTAGTGAAACGCTCGAGAAAGAGCTGAAAGAGCAGGGAATCCAGTCGGAAAATGTGACAGATCTGCATGCGCTCTATCAGCAGGACAGAAACACTATGATGGCGGTGCAGATATTGACGTATGGATTTATCATACTTATCTCCCTCATTGCAGTGGCGAATGTATTCAATACTATTTCCACAAATTTTATGCTCAGAAGAAAGGAGTTTGCAATGCTCCGTTCTATGGGAATGTCGCCAAAAGGCTTTAACAGAATGCTTTATTATGAATGTCTGATATATGGCAGCAAATCTGTTTTATACGGGATAATACTTACAGTAATGGTAAGTTATGTTATCTGTAAAGTGATTGGTATTGGAGCGGATGCAGGTTTTGTGATTCCATGGGGCGCGCTCATCACTGCCATAGCAGGTGTTTTTCTTGTAGTATTTGCATCTATGATATACGCAATGTGCCGCATACGGAAGAATAATATTGTAGAAGAATTGAAGATGATGTAGGAAATGGTTTGAGAGCATCCGCAATGTGGGTGCTCTCGTTGTTTTTTTAGTTCAGCCCCTTGACACTCTCATCTTTTTCGAATACAATAAACCCAGTAAATAATTATGGCGATGAAGAGAATAGTACACAGGGAGCAATCCCAGAGAGGAATCCCGGCGGCAGAAACCTGCGCTGTGGTGGAAGGATTCTGTGCGTGAGCTGTGGAACCGGCCTCGGAGCCCCGCATAATTGAAGTGCGGCGTATAACCGGCGTTAACGGAATTGATGAGAGAGCAGATATGAAAATGCCTGCTAATTAGGGTGGTACCGCCGAAGCCTTTCGGTCCCTTTTCAGGGATTAGGCTTCTTTTTTTTATACTTAAATAAAGAAGCGTCCTTAAATTTAACAACAAAAAGGAGAATAATTATGGCAAAAGACAAAAAACTGGTAGAAGCGATCACTTCTATGGAAGATGATTTCGCGCAGTGGTACACAGACGTTGTAAAAAAAGCAGAGCTGTGTGATTACACAAGCGTAAAAGGCTGCATGGTAATCAAACCGGCAGGTTACGCAATCTGGGAAAATATTCAAAATGAACTTGACAAACGATTCAAAGAGACAGGAGTACAGAACGTATATATGCCGATGTTCATTCCGGAATCTCTTTTACAGAAAGAAAAAGATCATGTGGAAGGTTTTGCACCGGAGGTTGCATGGGTGACACATGGAGGTCTTGACCCGCTCCAGGAGCGTCTCTGCGTACGTCCTACATCTGAGACTCTGTTCTGTGATTTCTATGCAAAAGAAATCCAGTCTCACAGAGATCTTCCGAAAGTATATAATCAGTGGTGTTCTGTTGTGCGCTGGGAAAAGACAACACGTCCGTTCCTCCGCTCCCGTGAGTTCTTATGGCAGGAAGGACATACGGCGCATGCAACAGCAGAGGAAGCAGAAGAGCGTACCATTCAGATGTTAAACGTATATGCAGATTTCTGTGAGCAGGTACTTGCAATTCCGGTTGTAAAAGGACAGAAAACAGACAAAGAGAAATTTGCAGGTGCAGAGGCTACTTATACAATCGAGTCTCTGATGCACGATGGAAAAGCGCTGCAGTCCGGAACAAGCCATAACTTTGGTGATGGATTTGCAAAAGCATTTGGCATTCAGTATACAGACAAAGAAAATAAATTACAGTACGTGCACCAGACTTCCTGGGGTATGACAACAAGAATGATCGGTGCCATTATCATGGTACATGGAGACAACAGCGGTCTTGTACTTCCTCCGAGAATTGCTCCGGTACAGGCTGTGATCATTCCGATCCAGCAGAGAAAAGAGGGCGTTCTTGAAAAAGCTGACGAGATGTTTGCAGCTCTGAAAGCAGCAGGAGTCCGCGTAAAAGTAGACGATACAGACAAGAGCCCGGGATTTAAGTTTGCAGAGCAGGAAATGCGCGGTATTCCGGTTCGTATTGAATGTGGTCCGAAAGATATTGAACAGGGACAGGCTGTTATCTGCCGCCGTGATACAAGAGAAAAATATGTGGTAAAATTTGAAGAGCTTACAGAGAAAGTAGCAGAGGTTCTGGATACTATGCAGCATGAGATGCTGGAAAGAGCTCGCGCACACAGAGACGCACACACATATGTGGCAACAAATTACGAAGAGTTCAAAGAAACAATCAACAATAAGCCTGGTTTTGTAAAAGCAATGTGGTGCGGCTGCCAGGAATGTGAAGATAAGATTAAAGAAGACGTGCAGGCAACTTCAAGATGTATGCCGTTTGAACAGGAGCAGTTAAGCGATGTCTGCGTATGCTGCGGCAAACCGGCGAAAAAGATGGTATACTGGGGAAGAGCATATTAATTGGAAGAAGGAATGGACATGGAGTTAAGAATCCCGGAAAAAGCGGAAATCATACTGCACACACTGGAAGAAGCAGGATACGAGGCATATGTGGTGGGCGGATGCGTCCGGGATTCCATTCTCGGACGTTCTCCCGATGACTGGGATATTACCACTTCGGCAAAGCCGGAGGAGGTAAAAGCCCTGTTTCGACGAACGGTAGATACCGGGCTTATTCACGGAACGGTAACGGTAATGCTTGATAAAGAAGGATTTGAAGTTACTACATACAGGGTAGACGGAGAGTATGAGGACGGCAGACATCCCAAAGAAGTTTCTTTTACGGCAAGTCTTGAGGAAGATTTAAAACGCCGGGACTTTACGATTAATGCAATGGCGTACAATCCAAAAAGAGGGATGGTAGATTTATTCGGCGGCGTACAGGATATGGAAAACCGGATTATCCGCTGTGTGGGAAATCCTCTGGAGCGTTTTACAGAAGATGCACTCAGGATCTTGAGAGCTGTTCGTTTTTCGGCACAGCTTGGATTTTCCATTGAAGGGGAGACGCTAAAAGCAATTTCTGTACTTGCTCCAAACTTAAAATATGTAAGTGCAGAGCGGATACAGGTTGAGCTTTTAAAACTCCTTGTATCTCCTCATCCGGATTACCTTCGGACTGCATATGAGGCGGGAATTACAAAGGAAATCCTTCCGGAATTTGACCGATGTATGGAAACAGAACAAAATACACCGCACCATTGTTATAATGTAGGGGAACACACACTTCAGAGTCTTTTAAATATCCGGGCAGATAAGGTGCTTCGTCTTACGATGCTTCTTCATGATTTTGGAAAGCCGGTTGTGAAGCGTACAGATGAAGATGGGAGAGACCATTTTAAAACCCACGGACCGGAAGGGGAAAAGATGGCAGTTTCTATTTTAAGGAGACTGAAGATGGATAACGATACCATTCGAAAGGTACGTTCGCTTATTAAATGGCATGATTATCGCCCAAAAGGAGAGGCAGTTTCGGTAAGAAAAGCAGCAAGCCTAATTGGGGAAGAACTGTTTCCCCTGTATCTTGAAGTGCAGAAAGCAGATATTTTGGCACAGAGCACATACAGACGGGAAGAAAAGCTTGCACGTTTAACAGCTGTGTCAGCGCTTTATGAGGAAATTCTGGACAGGGGACAGTGCATTTCTCTAAAAACAATGGCTCTTACAGGCAGGGATTTAATTGATGCAGGATATACGCCGGGGAAAGAGCTGGGGGAAATTCTTGAGAAGCTTCTTGTTCACGTTCTGGAAAATCCGGAAGACAATAAAAAAGAAATACTTTTAAAACTTGCAGGGACAGTGTAAAAACGCTGTCTCTTTTTCTTTTTCATATCCCCCATTTGTGGGACATAAGTATAGAAGGTACAAAAACAAGAGGGGGATTATAAAGTGTTTGATTATGGACTCAGTACCCTGGAGCAGTATGGACTTACTGCAAAAAGTACCCTGCGTACAAGAGGTGCGCTTTTGTGTCATACAGAAAAAGGACTTCTCATACTCAGGGAATTTGGAGGTTCTGAAAAAAAATTGGGGATTCAGCAGCAGCTTTTAAAAACATTGAAGGAAGAAGGCTGTATGGTAGATTGTTTTCTGGAAAATAAGGAGGGAAATCTCGTAAGCTATGATAAGGACGGGATTCCCTTTACCCTTCAGAACTGGTTTGAGGGACGGGAGTGCGACACAAAATCAGAGGAAGATATAATAAGAAGTGTTTCTGCTCTTGGAAGACTTCACAAAGTCATGAAGATGGAAGGGGAGAGAAATTATCAGGAGAAGTCCCTAAAAGAAGAGTTTCAGCGCCATAATCAGGAACTTCGGAAAATTAGGAAGTTTATTAGAAGCCACGGGGCAGTGTGCAGCTTTGAAAAAGATTATCTGGCAAGTGTTGAATGGTTTCTGGAAAAAGGGGAGAAGGCGCTTTCCTTACTGGAACAGACGGAATATGAAACCTTGAGAGAGAAATCTTTTCAGGAGGGGTGTGTATGTCATGGGGAGTTCAATCAGCACAATGTACTGATAACGGGAAAAGGAGTGGCAGTGACAAACTTTGGACATTTTACCTTTGATGTGCAGATTGGGGATTTGTACCGGTTTATGCGTAAAGTCCTGGAAAAGTATGGATGGGATTTAAAACTTTCAGAGAAAATGTTTTCTGCTTATAATAAAGAGCGAATCATTTCTCAGGCAGAGTGGGAAAACTTAAAAGTGCGTTTTACTTACCCGGAAAAATACTGGAAGCTGGCAAATTATTATTTTTGCCATAATAAGGCATGGATTTCGGAGAAAAATTCGGAAAAACTTCGAAGACTCATAGAGCAGAAAGAAATCTGGAGTAAATTCCCTGAAAAATGTTTTGGAAAATGATTTTACTTTTCTTTTTATAAGAAGTGTTATATAATGAAAAATATCAATTGCAGCCGAAAAAGGCTGCAAATAAAGAAGTACAGGGAGGAAATTGCTATGGAATATAAAGAAATTTATGCTCAATGGCTGGAAAATTCATACTTTGACGAAGCTACAAAAGAAGAACTGAAATCAATTGAAAATGATGAGAAAGAGATTCAGGAACGTTTCTATATGGATTTGGAATTCGGAACAGCGGGACTTCGCGGAATTATCGGTGCAGGTACAAACCGCATGAATATTTATGTGGTAAGACGCGCTACACAGGGACTTGCAAACTATATTGCAAAAGTGGGAAAACAGTCTCAGGGTGTTGCACTTGCTTATGATTCCCGCCATATGTCTCCGGAATTTGCAAAAGAGGCGGCATTATGTCTTGCTGCAAACGGAATTAAGGCATATATTTTTGAATCTTTAAGACCAACACCGGAGCTGTCTTTTGCAGTGCGTCACCTGGGCTGTGTGGCAGGTATCAATATTACAGCAAGCCATAATCCGCCGGAATATAACGGATACAAGGTATACTGGGAAGATGGTGCACAGATCACGCCACCTCATGATACAGGAATTATGGGAGAGGTAAAAGCAATTTCCGACTGGGAAACAGTAAAGACAACCACACAGGAAGAAGCAGAAGAAAAAGGCTTTTATCAGGTAATTGGAGCAGAGGTTGACGACGCTTATATTGCAGAACTTAAAAAACAAGTTCTTCATATGGATGCTATTGAAAAAGAAGGGAAAAACTTAAAAATCGTATATTCCCCTCTTCATGGTACAGGAAATATTCCTGCAAGAAGAATCTTAAAAGAGCTTGGATTTGAAAATGTATACGTAGTAAAAGAGCAGGAACTTCCAGACGGTGATTTCCCGACTGTAAGTTATCCAAACCCGGAAGCAGCGGAAGCATTTGAGCTTGGCTTAAAGCTTGCAAAAGAAGTAGATGCAGACCTTGTACTTGCAACAGATCCGGATGCAGACCGTCTTGGCGTTCGTGTAAAAGATAAAAACGGAGAGTATCATGACCTTACCGGAAATATGTCAGGCTGTCTCCTTGCAAACTATGAGATTGGACAGAGAAAGGCGCTGAAAGGCCTTCCGGAAGACGGAGCACTTATTAAGACAATCGTTACAAGCAATCTTGCAGATGCTATTGCAAAAGGATATGGCGTAGACCTGATTGAGGTTTTGACAGGCTTTAAGTTTATTGGACAGCAGATTCTTGGATTTGAAAACAGCAAAAAAGGCTCTTATCTGTTTGGATTTGAGGAGAGCTATGGCTGTCTTATTGGAACATATGCAAGAGATAAAGATGCCATTGTCGCAACTATGGCTCTCTGCGAGGCTGCTGCGTATTATAAGACACAGGGCAAGACTCTCTGGGACGCTATGATTGATATGTATGAGGAATTTGGCTATTATAAAGATGATATTCAGTCTGTGACCTTAAAGGGTATGGAAGGCCTTGAGAAAATCCAGCAGATTATGAATACACTTCGCCAGAATCCACCGGCAGAATTTGCAGGATATAAAGTAACTTCTGTAAGAGATTATAAAGAGAATACAGTGAAAGATTTGGCAACAGGAGAAGTAAAACCAACCGGTCTTCCGAATTCCAATGTTCTTTATTACGATCTGACAGACGATGCCTGGGTATGTGTAAGACCTTCTGGAACAGAGCCGAAAGTAAAATTCTATTATGGTGTAAAAGGTGCTTCCCTTGCAGATGCAGATGAGAAATCAGCGCTTATGGGAAAAGCAGTTCTTGACATGGTAGATTCCATGATGTAAAGAGATGGAGAAGCGTACAGAATATACCTTTGATGATTTTGTTGAGATTGTGCGTGAGCTTCGAAAGAAATGTCCTTGGGATAGTGTACAGACTCACGCGTCTCTTCGAACCTGTCTGGAAAATGAGTCCCGTGAAGTTCTGGAAGGGATTTCCCTTTTTGAAAAAACAGGGGACGGAGAAAATCTCTGTGAGGAGCTTGGAGACCTTCTTTTGCAGATTGTGCTGCACAGTATCATTGCGCAGGAGGAAGGCATTTTCACGTTGGAAGATGTGATTTCCGGTATCTCCGAAAAGATGAAATTTCGGCATCCAAAGATTTTCAGACCGGAGGATAAAGAGGCGGCAACTATGAGTTGGGACGAGCTAAAACGGGAAGAACATATTTTGCGGAAAAAACTGGCAAATAAGGACAGAAACGCCTAAAATAAACAGAAAAACCTTGACAATACAGGGCAAAAGGTATATATATAAATGATATAGCGCTGTCGCAGGGACAGTCGCTGCACAACAAGAAAGAACTTAATGTATAGGAGGAAACACCATGAATAAAACAGAATTAGTAGCAGCTATGGCAAAAGACACAAACCTTTCTAAAAAAGATGTGGAAGATGTATTAAAGTCTTTTGTTGATGTTGTATCCCAGGAGCTGAAAAACGGTGGAAAAATTCAGTTAGTCGGCTTCGGTACTTTCGAAGTAAGCGAAAGAGCTGCTAGAGAGGGAAGAAATCCTCAGACTGGTGCTACCATGAAAATTGAAGCTTCCAAGGCTCCGAAATTTAAAGCAGGAAAAGCTTTAAAAGATTTAGTAAATGGTAAATAAGAATGACCACAGGGGGAACGGCGGTTCCCCCTTTTCTTTTGGAAAAATACATAAGGAGAAACGATTATGCGTTTGGATAAATATTTAAAAGTGTCACGTCTCATTAAAAGACGTACTGTGGCAAATGAGGCGTGCGATGCAGGAAGAGTTCTCGTAAATGACAAGCCTGCAAAGGCATCTGTGTCTGTAAAAGCAGGAGATATCATTGAAATCCAGTTTGGAAGCCGAAATGTAAAGGTGGAAGTGCTGGATGTAAAAGAGACTGTGAAAAAAGAAGAGGTGGAGAGCCTTTACCGTTACCTTTGAGAAAGGTCTATTTTCCCGATGTTATTCATACAATAACGTATAGGAATGCCGGGAAAGCGAGGGTGTTGATTGGAAGAAAAGAAAGCAGCGGTTCCCCACACCGTGGAAATTAAAAAGCGCCAGACCGGAAGGGTGACAGGCGTAAAGGAAGTAGACTCCTTTTCTGAGGAGGAGATTCTTCTTCAGACAGAGGAGGGGAGGCTTCGGGTGAAAGGATCCGGTCTTCATATCCAGTCTCTTGATCTGAAGGAAGGAATCCTCACAATGGAAGGGCGGACAGACAGCCTGACATATCTTTCCAAAGGAGAAAAAGTACAGGCAGAATCTTTTATGAAAAGGCTGTTTCGGTAAGAGTGAGCACGTATATAAACAGAGAGGTCCTTCTTTTTTTTCAGGCAGCCTGTGTGGGAGGGGCGCTGCTTCTCTGTTATGATATTCTGGTTGTTCTTCGTAAAGTGATTCCACACTGCAAATGGGTGGTGGCAGCGGAAGATATTTTTTTCTGGATTTTCGCAGGCTTTACCCTGTTTGCGGGAATATACAGGGGAAATGAAGGAAAGCTCAGAAACTTTCTTTTTCTGGGGAGCGCTCTGGGATTTTGTCTTTGCAGAGTCACGCTCAGTCCTGTATTTGTGTCGGTTTTTATAAAAATCCTGGAGTTTCCGGTTTTTCTCATGAAAAAGACGGTAAAAAGGTTGCTATTTCCTGTAAAAAGGTGTAAAATTTTTTTGAAAAACAATACCCTGAGTAAGAGGTTGGAGCAAATTGAAAAAAAGCAGGAAAAAAAGAAATCAAAGAAGAATCGGATATAATCAGCTTGGCATGGTTGCTATTGCCCTTATTGTTTTTGTCCTGCTTGTGGGACTGGTAATACAGAGCAATACATTAAAAGGGCGTCTTGATGTTTACAGTACAAAAGCAGCATCTCTCCAGGAACAGATTCAGGCAGAAAAGGACAGGACAGAAGAGATTGACGGATTAAAAAAGCATATGCAGACAGATGAGTATGCAGAAGAAATCGCAAGAGAGAAGCTCGGCCTTGTAAAAGAGAATGAGATTGTATTCGAAGAAGAAAAATAACTCGAGAAAAACAGCGGAATTTGACGAACGATTTTGTGATGTTTTCGTCTTCCTTTGACAGATATTTTAACACATATCCCTTATAATACCCATTTAGTGAGACATAAAAGGGGGAGGGAGTATATGCAGGAATGGATAGTTGCCATGCTCGTGATCAGTATACTGCTGATTTTCCGGGACATGGCAAAAACTATTTTATCAGGAAGAAAAATGAAAACAGAGGAAATACCGCTTTTTACGGAAAACCATCCCCAGAAAGAAAAAGTGCAGCGCTATGCTGCTTCTTTTCAGAAGCTGGCGGATACTTTTTACGGAATGCCCTACAGGAAGGATTATTTGAGCAGCGGGCAGATACAGAAAATCCTGGAAGATGCAGGAGAACAAGTATGTGGAAAATGCTATCAAAGGGAACTTTGCTGGGGAGAGAATGCTTCGGAGATGCTAAGAGGCACGGAGGCGCTAATTCGCACAATGGAAGAAGGAGACGAGGAGGAACTGCGCCGGATAAGGGGAGAATGGTCCGGTGTATGCAGTCGTCCGCTTCCCTACATTCAGGTAGTTCAGGAGAGCTTTTACAGAGAAAAGCAGAATCTTATATGGGACAACCGCATGATTGACAACCGTCTTGCAGTTGCACAACAGCTTTCGGAAATCTCACGAATCATGGAAATGGTAGCAGAAGATTTATACGATATTTCAGGTGGGACGCCCCAGTTTACAGAAGATCTGAAAAAGGCCCTTAGAAAGAAACATATTCTGCTAAAGCAGGTATGGGTGATGGATAAGGTAGAGGGAAGGCGTCAGGTTTTTCTTAATATGCGGGCGAGAAGCGGGCAGTGTATTTCCATGTGGGAGACTGCGCAGATCTTATCAGAAGTGTGTGGATGTCATATGACTCCTGAGACAGGAAGTCGATGCATTGTAAATGGTGAATACCATACGATTCATTTTGTGGAGGATGTAAGCTATCAGATGATGTACGGTGTTTCTCGTCTTACAAAGGAAAAAGAAAAGGTTTCCGGAGACAATTACGTGTGCAGACAGGAGGATGGCGGAAGATTTGTTATGTGCCTTTCTGACGGCATGGGCTCAGGAATGGAGGCGTGTCGGGAAAGCGAGAGTGTGGTAGAACTCCTGGAACAGTTTCTTGACAGTGGATTTTCCCAGGAGACAGCAGCAAAAATGGTAAATTCTGCTCTTGTTTTAAAACGCCAGGATGGAATGTTCTCTACCGTGGATATTTGTGCGGTAGATTTGTATACGGGAATCTGCAGCTTTTTAAAGGCGGGAGCGTCGTCCACCTTTATCAAACGGGATCACTGGGTGGAAGCAATCACTTCCGAAAGTCTTGCGGCAGGGCTTGTACAGCAGATTGATTTTGACACGGCTTCCAGAAAGCTTTATCATGGAGATTATCTTATTATGATGACGGATGGAGTTCTGGATGCACTTCCTCTGGAACGGGAAGAGGAGACAATGAAAGAGATTATTATGGACATAAAGGAGGACTCTCCAAAGGAAATCAGCCGAGGAATTCTGGAGAGAGTTCTGGGATACAGCGATTACCGGGCAAGGGACGACATGACGGTTCTTGTTGCGGGAATGTGGAAAAAATAGGAGATATATGTACAGATTTGTAGAAAATTTCATCGAAGAAAATCATATGATACAGCCGGGAGATACGGTTCTGGCAGGTGTGTCCGGAGGCGGAGATTCTATGGCAATGCTAGACATATTGAGACGTTTTCGGAAAAAAAAGAATTTTACGCTTCAGGCAGTTCATATTCATCATCAGATCAGGGAGAGCGAAGCGGACAGAGACTGCGTATTTGTGGAAGAAATGTGCAGAAAATGGGAAGTTCCCTGCAGGATTTATACATATCCTGTTCCGGCTCTCTCGAAGAAGTGGAAAGTAGGGCTTGAGGAGGCGGGACGCATGGTGCGGAGGGAAGCCTTTGCTCTGGAAAAAAAGAGGCTTGGGCTTTCCGATAAAAATACAAAAATAGCCCTTGCTCACAATAAGAATGACCTTGCAGAGACGATGCTTCACAATCTTGCAAGAGGGACAGGCATACGAGGGCTTTCCACCATGCGCCCGGCAGACGGAGAGATTATCCGCCCTGTTATTTGTCTGGAAAAGAAGGAAATTGTCCATTATCTGAAAGAAGAGAATATTCCCAGTATTTTGGACAGCAGTAATCTTTCCGATGAATATACAAGAAACAGAATTCGTCATCATATTCTTCCGCTTATGGAACAGGAAATCAATCATAAGGCAGTGGCGCATATGGCAGCAGCTTCTGCGTTTCTCGGAGAGGCAGACGAATATTTTCGAAAAGAAGGGCATAAGCTTTTAGCATGTTCTAAAATAACGGAAGACGGTATTTTTTTTGAGAACCTGTTTTCGGAACAGGAGACTCTGATTCAGAAGTATGCAGTAATGGAAGCCATGGAAATACTTTCCGGAAGCTGTAAAGATTTTACAGCTTTTCACGTGCAAATGCTGCTTTCTCTTTTTTCTATGGATACAGGAAAGCAGATTTCCCTTCCCTATGGACTTTCTGCTCTTCGAACATATGGAGGGGTCATTCTGAAAAAAACATCAAAAGAGAAGGGGAATGAAAGTGAAATAAAAGAGCTTCCCATTCCGGGAGAACTTTCCTGTGCATACGGACACTTTGATACAAAAATATTTTTATATGAGAAACAGAAGATTGAAGAAAATAAGTGTACGAAATGGCTGGATTATGATAAAATAAAAAATAAGCTGTATATCCGCACCAGGCAGCCGGGAGATTATCTTATTATCAACAGGGAAGGAAGTAAGAAAAAGCTTGCCAGAGTTATGATAGACGATAAGATTCCGGGGGAGGAGCGGGATTTGATTCCTCTTGTCGCAGACGGGAAAGAGATTCTCTGGATTGCAGGAGGAAGAATAAATGAAAGGTACAAAATCACTGCCGCCACAAGGCGGGTACTGGAATTAAAATACAAAGGAGGAAATGTACATGAGTGAAAAAGTAAACGTACTGATCAGTGAAAAAGAAGTAGATGCAAGAATCCAGGAGATAGCAGATCAGATCAACAAAGATTACGCAGGAAAGGAAATCCATATGATCTGCGTATTGAAGGGCGGTGTATTCTTTATGTGCGAGCTTGCAAAAAGAATTACTGTTCCGGTATCTCTCGATTTTATGTCTGTATCCAGTTACGGGGACGACACAAAGTCAAGCGGTGTGGTTAAAATTGTAAAAGATCTTGATCAGCCACTGGAAGGAAAAGAGGTACTTGTTGTAGAAGATATTATTGATTCCGGAAGAACGTTAAGCTATCTTCTTAAGATTCTTAAAAACAGAAATCCCCACAGTGTACATCTGTGTACACTTCTGGACAAGCCGGACCGCAGAGTGGCAGAAGTAGATGTGGATTATTGCTGCTTTGAAATTCCTGATGAATTTGTAGTAGGATACGGACTTGATTATGCACAGAAATACAGAAATCTCCCATATATTGGAGTAGTAGAGCTGGGGGCAGAGTGAAAGGAGATTTAATTCCGTGTTTTATGAGGAAAGAAAGCCACATATAGGATTCTATGTGATGCTGATTGTAATGCTGATATGCGGGTATCTGTTTCTGGACAGCCAGAGAGATTCCCAGAGCAATTATACAATGGCACAGCTAGAAAAGGCATTGGACGAAGGTAAGGTGACAGACGCCAGAATACAGCCTAATAAGGAAGTTCCTACAGGTGCTGTGACAGTGAATATTTCAGGAGAGGGACAGAAACGGTTTTATGTGACAGATGTAAAAGAGGTGGAAGAGCTTTTGAGGGAAAAAGATATTTCTCCTCTTGTATCAGATGTGCCAAGAGAAAATACTCTTCTGGCAAGCCTGATTCCTACATTGCTTACCTGCGGACTTGTTCTTTTTCTGTTTGTTATGATGACAAGACAGATGGCTGGCGGAGGAGGCGGCGGAAATACGAACTCCAAAATGCTTAATTTTGGGAGAAGCCGTGCCCAAATGTCAAAACCGGACGATATGAAAGTTACATTTCAGAATGTAGCCGGTCTTCAGGAGGAAAAAGAAGATCTTGAGGAAGTGGTTGATTTTTTAAAAGCTCCTCAGAAATATACAAAGGTAGGGGCGAGGATTCCGAAAGGTGTTCTGCTTGTGGGACCTCCGGGAACCGGTAAAACACTTCTTGCGAAAGCAGTGGCAGGAGAGGCTGGCGTTCCTTTCTTTTCCATTTCCGGTTCCGATTTTGTGGAAATGTTTGTAGGTGTAGGTGCGTCCCGTGTCAGAGATTTATTTGAGAAGGCAAAGGACCATGCACCGTGTATTATTTTTATTGATGAAATTGATGCGGTTGCAAGACAGAGAGGAACTGGTCTGGGAGGCGGTCACGATGAGAGAGAGCAGACACTGAATCAGCTTCTTGTAGAGATGGATGGTTTTGGTGTTAATGAGGGTATTATTGTGATGGCTGCAACAAACCGTGTGGATATTCTCGATCCTGCAATTTTAAGACCAGGTCGTTTTGACCGTAAGGTTGCAGTGGGAAGACCGGATGTAAAAGGAAGAGAAGAAATTCTTGGTGTTCATGCGAAGGATAAGCCGCTTGCAGAAGATGTAGATCTTCGCCAGGTAGCACAGACAACAGCAGGTTTTACAGGAGCAGATCTGGAAAACCTTTTAAATGAGGCTGCGATTGTAGCTGCAAAGGAAAACAGAGGTTTTATTACGCAGCAGGATATAAAGAGTTCCTTTATTAAGGTGGGAATTGGTGCGGAGAAAAAGAGCCGGGTGATTTCTGATAAAGAAAAGAAGATTACGGCTTATCATGAGGCGGGCCACGCTATTCTTTTCCATGTACTTCCCGATATGGAGGCTGTTTATACGATTTCCATTATTCCTACGGGAATCGGGGCAGCCGGTTATACCATGCCTCTTCCTGAAAATGATGAAATGTTTGATACAAGAGGCAAGATGCTCCAGGAAATTACTACGCTTCTTGGTGGCCGCGTGGCAGAAGAGATTATTTTCGGAGACATTACAACAGGAGCTTCCAATGATATTAAACGCGCAACCGGAACAGCGAGAGCTATGGTAATGAAATACGGAATGTCTGAGAAGGTGGGACTTATTTCCTATGGCGATGAAGACGATGAGGTATTTATCGGACGCGACCTTGCCCATACAAGAGGATACAGTGAAGATGTTGCAAGAGAAATCGACAGGGAAATCCACCGCATTATAGACGAGTGTCATGCTCGTGCAAAAGAGATTATTCTGGAGAATAAAGAGGTCCTTCATGCTTGTGCAGAGCTTCTTCTGAAGCAGGAAAAAGTGCATCGTGATGAATTTGAAGCACTTTTTACAACAAATCAGAAAAATGCCTAAAAATACAGTATAGAAACTTCACAAAAAAGTGTGCCGAATTTTTTTAAGTTTGTGCACACTTTTCTGTTGCTACATGATATTATATACATCGTAAAAACCCCCCAATACATTATATAGTTTTTGCTACACCCCATAAGAAGAAATACCTTCTCCAAAAAAGGCAGCTTACCCCGCTGCCTTTTTTACTGTCCAAAAATATAGGAGTTTTCAAAAATCAGGACAGAATCAGTTGTAAAAACTTTCAAACTAAGATAAAATAAAAGAATGTACGTATATTAGAAATAAAGAGGTATAATATGGAGCGTAAAGATGTGGACATCGTAAAAAAGATGCAGTATATATTAAATATGAGATCTGTCTTAAACAAGAATGCGTTTTTCAGCGACGGAACAGAGTACTACAGAACTCCTGCCGAACCACGGGAAGGTGATGAGGTTACAATCCGTTTCCGGACACAGAGGAATAATGTAGACGCTGTATATCTTGTATGTGACGGAAAGCATATCGAGATGGAAGTGACAGAGACAGCAAAAGGCTTTGATTATTATTCTGCACGGATCACTATGGGAAGTAAAGTAAGCCGTTACCATTTTGAGATTATATATGGCTCTCTTACCTGTTACTATAATACTCAGGGTGTGAGAATGGAATACGAAGAACGTATGGATTTCGAGATTTACCCGGGATATGAGACTCCGGACTGGGCAAAAGGCGCAGTTATGTATCAGATTTATATTGACCGTTTTTATAATGGGGATAAAAGTAACGATGTGGAGACGGGAGAATATTTCTACATTGGCGATGTGAGCACGAAAGTGGATAACTGGGAAAAAACGCCTGCAGTTATGGGAGTACGCGAGTTCTACGGAGGAGATCTTCAGGGTATTCTTGATAAGCTGGATTATCTTCAGGATCTGGGAGTTGAGGTTCTGTACTTAAATCCCGCCTTTGTTTCTCCGAGTAATCATAAATATGACTGTCAGGATTATGATTATATTGACCCTCATTATGGAAAAATCGTGGAGGACTGTGATGGTCTTTTAAATCCCGGAGACAGGGAAAATGCACACGCTTATAAATATATCCGCCGTGTGACGGATAAGAGAAATCTGGAAGCGAGCAATGAGCTGTTTGCAAAACTTGTGGAGGAAGTCCATAAGAGGGGCATGCGTGTAATACTTGATGGTGTCTTTAATCATTGTGGTTCTTTTAATAAATGGATGGACAGGGAACGGATTTATGAAAACCAGGAGGGCTACCCCAAGGGGGCCTATGTTTCTGCGGACAGTCCATATCGGGATTTTTTTGATTTTAAAGATACAAACAGATGGCCGTATAATCCCACATACGATGGCTGGTGGACACATGATACCCTTCCAAAATTAAATTATGAGGCGTCTACTACACTTTATGATTATATTTTAAAAGTAGGAAAAAAATGGGTTTCCCCGCCGTATAATGTAGATGGCTGGCGTCTTGATGTTGCGGCGGATTTGGGACACAGCAACGAGTTTAACCATCAGTTCTGGAAAGATTTTCGCCGGGCAGTGAAAGAGGCAAATCCAGAAGCAATCATCCTTGCAGAACATTATGGAAATCCGGAAGGCTGGCTTCTTGGCGACGAGTGGGACACCGTTATGAATTACGATGCTTTTATGGAGCCGATTACATGGTTTCTTACAGGAATGGAAAAGCATAGTGATGAGTATCGGGAGGACTTATATGGAAACAGTGAGGCATTCATCGGAGCAATGCGCACCCATATGCGTTCTTTGCATATGTCGGCTCTCTATACGGCAATGAATGAGCTTTCAAACCATGACCATTCCCGTTTTCTTACAAGGACAAACAGAAAGGTAGGTCGTGTTTCCTATGCAGGAGCAGCAGCAGCTTCTCAGGGAATCAATCCTGCAGTAATGCGCGAAGCCGTTGTGATCCAGATGACATGGCCGGGAGCGCCGACTGTTTATTACGGAGATGAGGCGGGTGTATGCGGCTTTACAGATCCGGATAACAGAAGAACATATCCCTGGGGAAAAGAAGATCAGCAGATGCTTGATTTTCATAGAAGTATGATAAAACTCCATAAAGAATATGAAGTGATTCGAAAAGGTTCTCTTAATTTCCTGTGGAATGATTATCAGGGGCTTTCCTATGGACGTTTTTCTGATAATGAGCAGATGATTGTTATTCTGAATAACCTTGCAGAAGACCGGGAAATTGAGGTGGAAGTATGGCAGACGGGTATTTCCCGTCAGGAGGATACAGTTCTTGAGCGTGTTATGCTTACTTATAGAGCGGGATATACAGAAGAAAAAGATTCTTATATTGCAAGAGGCGGCATTGTGCGCTTAAATGTTCCGGGATACGGAGCCGTCATACTTTATCATAAAGACGAGGAAGAATGTGAGTGAGAACATTTTAGTAATAAAAAAGAAGATGAGATACAAAAAGTGTATCTTGTCTTCTTTTTTTCTTGACAATGAACTTTAATGTTTCATTCACATACATGCTCCAGTCCCTGCTTCATAATGGTAGATACATGGTCATCTGCCAGGGAATAATAAACAGTCTTTCCGTCTCTTCTGTATTTTACAAGAGACATTTGTTTCAGAATACGCAGCTGGTGTGAAATTGCGCTCTGCGTCATAGAAAGCGTATCTGCAATATCCTGTACGCAAAGCTCCTGGGCAGACAGGGCATAAAGAATGCGAATGCGGGTGGGATCTCCGAAAACCTTAAAAAGCTCAGCAAGATTATAAAGAGTTTCCTCGCCGATGGGATATTCTTCTATAGGAGTGCTGTGAGAATGTGTATGTTCTCTGTTGATCTGGTTATATTTTTCCATAGTAGTACCTTTCTGAAATACAGATGTAAGAAAACCCAGGACTATAATCCTGGGTTAAAAGTAAGTGGATGGAGAAGGATTCGAACCTTCGAAGGCGTTGCCAACAGATTTACAGTCTGCCCCCTTTGGCCACTCGGGAATCCATCCTTGAACGTCCTTAATTATATAGGAATTATGAGTAAAATGCAAGCACTTTTTTCAGTAAAATGGTAGACGAAATGGACAGAATCTGGTAAACTACAAAATATATGGAAAACCATCAGGTTTTTCAATAAAATGTCAGGAGGAATAAAACATGTTAGTAAGTGCAACAGAAATGCTGAAAAAAGCAAAAGCTGGTCATTATGCAGTTGGACAGTTTAACATCAACAACCTTGAGTGGACAAAAGCAATCCTTTTAACTGCACAGGAATTAAACTCCCCGGTTATCCTGGGTGTTTCTGAAGGTGCAGGTAAATACATGGCAGGCTACAAAACTGTTGTAGGAATGGTAAACGGAATGCTGGAAGAACTGAACATTACAGTTCCGGTAGCTCTTCACCTTGATCACGGCAGCTATGAAGGATGTCTGAAATGTGTAGAAGCAGGATTTTCTTCTATCATGTTCGATGGTTCTCATTACCCGATCGAAGAAAACGTTGCAAAAACAAAAGAACTTGTTAAAATCTGTGCAGAACACGGTATGTCTCTGGAAGCAGAGGTTGGTTCTATCGGCGGCGAGGAAGACGGCGTAGTTGGAGCTGGCGAATGTGCAGATCCAAACGAGTGCAAGATGATCGCTGATCTTGGAATTGACTTCCTTGCAGCAGGAATCGGCAATATCCACGGAAAATATCCGGCAAACTGGGCTGGATTAAGCTTTGAGACACTGGATGCAATCCAGCAGCTTACAGGAGAACTTCCACTTGTACTTCACGGTGGTACAGGAATCCCGGCTGATATGATCAAAAAAGCAATCGATCTTGGCGTGTCCAAAATTAATGTAAATACAGAATGTCAGCTTTCCTTCGCAGCAGCTACACGTAAATATGTAGAAGAAGGAAAAGACCAGCAGGGCAAAGGATACGATCCACGTAAACTTCTTGCTCCTGGATTCGAAGCAATCAAGGCAACTGTTAAAGAAAAAATGGAACTTTTCGGTTCTGTTGGAAAAGCCTGAGAATAAAAAATATACCCCGGTGAGATCCGTCTCATCGGGGTTTTTATATGTAGAAACATGAAAAATTATCACGTTTCTTGATTTTTTACTATAGCAGAATTTCCTTTTTGAAATTACAATAAAGACACATCAAAAGAACGAAATTGAAATTTTAATGTAAAGGAGAGGACTTATTATGAAGATGAAAAAAATCACAGCATTAAGCATGGCAGTTATGATGGCTGCATCTATGATTCCTTCTGTTCCGGTTATGGCAGAAGAAGCAAAAGGAAGCGTGTATTATTTGAACTTCAAACCTGAGCAGGCAGACCAGTGGGTAGAGCTTGGAGAAAAATATACAGAGGAGACAGGCGTTCCGGTAACAGTTGTAACTGCAGCATCCGGTACTTATGAGTCCACTTTGAAATCTGAGATGGCAAAAGACGAAGCACCTACTCTGTTTCAGGTGAATGGTCCGGTAGGTCTTGCTTCCTGGAAAGATTACTGCTATGACTTAAAAGATACAGAAATCTATAAACAGCTTACAAGCGATGAATTCGCATTAACGAATGAGGACGGAAGCGTTCCTGGTATCGCATATGTAATTGAGACATACGGACTGATTTATAATAAAGCTCTGTTAAATGATTATTTTGAAACAGATGGAGCAGTTGTAAAATCGGTAGAAGAAATCAATAATTTTGAAACATTAAAAGCAGTTGCAGATGATATTCAGGCAAAGAAAGATGATCTTGGAATTGAAGGCGCATTTACTTCTGCAGGCTTTGATGCTTCCAGTGACTGGAGATTTAAGACACATCTGGCAAACCTTCCTGTTTACTATGAATATGTAGCAGATGGAATTGATTCCACAGATGCAATTAAAGGAACTTACCTTGAAAACTTCAAGAATATTTTTGATCTTTATATCACAGATTCCACATGTGAGCCAACTGTACTTTCCAGCAAGACAGGTGAAGATGCAGCTTCCGAATTTGCTTTAGGAGAAGCCGTATTCTATCAGAATGGAACATGGGCATATAACGATATTAAAGATAATGAAGTAGCAGATGAAGATCTTGGAATGCTTCCAATTTACATTGGTGTTGAAGGTGAAGAAAATCAGGGACTTTGTACAGGAAGTGAAAACTACTGGTGTGTAAACAGCAAAGCAAGTGAAGAAGATATTCAGGCAACACTTGACTTCTTAAACTGGGTAATCACAAGTGATGAAGGAAGAACTTCTTTAAGCCAGGAAATGGGATTTGTAACACCGTTTAAAACATTTGATGAAAACTTTGAATCTGAGAATCCGCTTGTAGTAGATGCAAATAAATACATTGCAGACGGAAAAACTTCTGTAGCATGGAACTTTACAACAATGCCTTCTGAAGAGTGGAAAAATCAGGTAGGAAGCGCAATGCTTGAGTATGCACAGGGAACAGGTGAATGGGATGCGGTAGAAAAAGCATTCGTAGACGGATGGGCAACCGAATATGCGGCTGCACATGCAGAATAAACAGCAGGCTTAAGGAATGGGGCGGGCGGAAACTCGCCCCTTTCATATTTTATGGGAACAGGGAGAAAAAAATATGAACAATAAAGCAATGAAAAAATATTTTCCGGTTTTTGTGCTGCCTACTTTAATTGCTTTCACAATCGGATTTATTGTACCGTTCTGCATGGGTGTGTATCTTTCCTTCTGTAAGTTTACTACAGTAACAGATGCAAAATTTGTAGGTTTCAGCAATTATGCAAAGATTTTTACAGAGGACGGTACGTTTGGACATGCGCTCTGGTATACGGCTGCTTTTACAGTAGTCTCTGTTATTTTGATTAATGTAATTGCTTTTGCGGTAGCGATGCTTCTTACAAAAAATATACGGGGAAGAAATGCGTTCCGTACAGTGTTTTTTATGCCGAATCTGATTGGCGGTATTATTTTGGGATATGTATGGCAGCTTCTTTTAAACGGTATTTTAATGCAGTTTGACAGAACACTTACGTATTCTTCAAAATATGGTTTCTGGGGACTTGTGATTCTGATGTGCTGGCAGCAGATTGGATATATGATGATTATTTATATTGCTGGCATTCAGAATATTCCGGGAGATTTAATTGAAGCGGCGCAGATTGACGGAGCAAATAAGAGACAGCTTTTAAAGGATGTTATCATTCCAATGGTAATGCCTTCTATTACAATCTGTACATTTTTAACACTTACCAATTCCTTTAAATTGTTTGACCAGAACCTGGCACTTACGAATGGTGAACCGTCTAATATGTCAGAGATGCTGGCTCTTAATATTTATAATACCTTCTATGGAAGGACGGGATGGGAAGGCGTCGGACAGGCAAAAGCAGTAATCTTCTTTATTCTGGTTGGTATTATTGCTATCGTACAGAATCGTCTCACAAGAAGTAAGGAGGTACAGCAGTAATGAATAAAAATGTAAAACACAGCGGAGTATGGACTGTATTTTTTACTCTTTTATCCGTAGCATATGTATTTCCTATAATTCTTGTTGTGATAAATTCCTTTAAAAAGAAGGCGTATATCAGCAGGAAACCATTTGCCATTCCAAGAGAAAAAATGTTTGTGGGAATGGAAAACTATGTAAAAGGAATTGAGAGAACAGGGTATTTTGAAGCTTTTGGATGGTCGCTATTTATCACTATATTTTCTGTGATTGCCATTATTCTTTGCACGTCTATGTGCGCGTGGTATATTAACAGAGTGATCAATACAGGTACAAAAACCATATATTATCTGTGTCTGTTTTCTATGATCGTGCCATTCCAGATGGTAATGTTTACGCTTTCAAAGATAGCAAATATGATGAAACTGAATACTCCGTGGGGCCTGATTATTATTTATCTGGGATACGGTGCAGGGCTTTCTGTATTTATGTTCAGCGGATTTGTAAAATCCATACCCATTGAAATCGAAGAAGCTGCTATGATTGATGGATGTACTCCTATTCAGACATTTTTCAGAGTTGTTTTTCCTGTTATGAAACCAACTTGTGTAACCGTAGCGATTCTTCAGACGATGTGGATATGGAACGACTATTTGCTTCCGTACCTTGTACTGGATATTAAAAAATATAAGACGATACCGATTGCGATTCAATATCTTCGCGGAGGCTACGGTTCTATTGATATGGGCGCTATGATGGGTGTGCTTGTGCTTTCTATTATTCCGATTATTGTATTTTATATGTTCTGCCAGAAATATATTATAGAAGGTGTTGTAGCAGGTGCGGTAAAGGGTTGAGAAGCCTTTTCAAAGAGCATTACAGATGATAAAATAAAGACAGCTTTGGACGGATTTTTAAGCGTTCAGGCTGTCTTTGTTATTTGTTGGGAAATTAATTATGGAATGGAGAAAAAAGAAAATGTATCGTATTCTGGTGGTGGATGATGAAAAGATTGAGAGGGAGGGAATCAAGTACCTTCTTGCAGAAGATAAAGAGGAAAAAACAATATTTGAAGCATCTGACGGAAAGCAGGCATTAAACATACTTGGGAAAGAAGAGATTGATATTCTGTTGACGGATATAAAAATGCCTCATATGGATGGGCTTGAGCTTACAAGAAGGGCAAGGGAAAAGTATCCGGATCTGAAAATTATTATTTTCAGCGGATATGGAGATTTCTCTTTTGCCCAGGAGGCGATTCATTACGGTGTGACAGATTATATTTTAAAGCCGGTAGACCCGGAACAATTTGAAGAGACAATGGCAAAGGTGGAACGGGATATTGCAGGAAAATGGAATCAGGAGAAACAGAAAAGCCGGGAAAAAGACTTTTTGAAACAATATTTTCTTCAGAATTATCTATATTCCGGTTCTGAGAAAATCCTTGAAAAGGCGGGAGAAGTGCTTGATTTAAATGAATGGAATAAATGGCACTGCGCAATAATGATAGAGACAGGGACAGATTTTTTTGATTCGGCGAAAGATGTGCTGGAAGAAGGGATTTTTAAGGAACTTCGGAGAGAGTTTTTTTATCTGAATTTAAATACGAGACAATCGGTTCTTTTGTTTTTTGATATGTATTGTGATTACACACTGGTGGCAAACAGCATTTATCTTTACCTGAAAAGAGAATATGAAGTGAAATTTCATCTGGCGGTAAGCAGTAAGTTTGATGGGTATCAGAAACTGCCTGCAGTGATGGAACAGTTAGAGCAGCTTATGGAAGAAAAGTTTTATCATCCGGATACCCATGTGTTTATTGTGGAGGAGGAAAATGAGAAAGCAGAGCCGGGAGATGTACAAGATTCCAGGCTGATGCAGAAAATTTCTGAGGACGTAAGCAGAAAGGATATGGCGCAGCTATGGAATCATTTTCATTGTCTTGCCAGAAAATATCAGGAGAGTGGACAGTTTTCCGCCATGTATATTAAATTTGTGTTTTCCAATGTAATTCAGGAGCTTTTTGTGGAAAACCGGTTTGGAGGGGAACATAAGCTGGAAAAAGAAATTGAACGTCTTTATCATTGCAGCAATATTTCTCAGATTTTAGAAGTGACAGAAGAAAATATAAAAGCGTATGAGACTTTTCTGAACCGTTCCATGAGTGAATCAAGAGATGAGGTTTCTGCTGTGAAAAACTATATTTATGAAAATTACAGGGAAGATTTAAATTTGGAATCTCTGGCAGAAAAAGTTTATCTTTCCTCCGGATATTTAAGTTTTATATTTAAGAAAGAAACAGGCATGAATCTCAATCGTTTTATCCGTGTGGTACGAATGGAAAAGGCAAAGGAGTTTCTCTGCAACACAAATATGAAGGTGGCACAGGTGAGTGAGGAAGTAGGATTTGCAAATGTGTCTTACTTCTGCCGGAGCTTCCGTGAATATTACGGCAGCAGTCCAGAATCCTATCGGAAAGGAATGGGAGAGGATGAAGAACATTCTGAAAAAATTTAAAAATATGAAATACCGGCATAAGCTTACTATACTTCTGGTCGTGGTAAGTCTTGTGCCGGTAACCGCTATTTCTCTGTATGGCCATATGAGAATGAGCAATCTTGTGCGTGAAAATGAAATAGAAGAGATGAATTTTATTTTGGAACAGACAAGAGAAAGCATAGACAGTCAGGTTCAGGTGTATACAAGCCTGATTAATTATCTTACCTATTCTCCGGATATTGAGGATATTATAGAGCAAAAAAATATGGATAATTATCTGGCATACGAGAGATATACAGAGGTGGTGGATCCTCTTCTTACTGTGCCGAAATCGTATCATGATGCAATCCTGCAAATACAGCTTTTTGCAAAAAGTATTAAAGTGCGCCACGGCTACACACTGATTCCTATGAAAGAAATAGGAGAAGAGTGGTGGGAAAAAGAACTGGGAGATGAGGTGAGTGTTCAATGGCTTATAGACAGTCAGAGACGAGAGATTGCAGCAGTGAGGAAAATATATAAAGGGCAGGAAACGGAAGCAGCTCTTTGTATTACCCTTGATTATGACAAAGTGTTTCAACCTTTTAAAAATATCCTGACAGAAGATACAAGAGGAATCATTATAGCTGAGACTGGCGGTGCAGTTTGTTTTATGGATGAGCTGGAAGAGGGAAAAAGCGAGGAAGAAGTTTTAAAAGAGATTCAGGAAAACTATGCGTATGTTAATGTGAAAAGCAGTGAGACAGGATGGAATTATTACTTATATAAATCACACGAAGCCATTTCCGCGGCTGTTTTTCATGTGCTGTTAAGTGAAATTCCCTTAATTCTTCTTTGCGTAGCCGGAACAGTCATCCTGGGAATTTATTTTTCACGTCTGTTTACAAGAAAAATTGAAGAGCTGACAGAAAATATGAATCAGGTAAATAATGGCAGCAGAGAAGTTACTGTTTTTAGTGACTCTGAAGACGAGGTGGGGCTTCTTGTGCGGAGTTTTCGAAATATGATGGAAGAAATCAATCGACTGATTCATGAAGTATATGAAAATAAAATTGCGCTGAAAGAATTTGAATTAAAGGCGCTTACAGCACAAATCAACCCGCATTTTCTCTATAATACGCTTTCTATTATAAACTGGATGGCGATAAAGGCAGGGCAGAAGCAGATAAGCAAAGTAACACTTGCTTTATCCACTTTTTACAGAACTGCGCTCAGTAAAGGAGCGGATATGGTGACTGTAGAAAATTGTATTCAGAATATTAAGGCATATCTGGAAATCCAGCTTGTAATGCATGATAATAATTTTCAGGTAGAGTGGGAAATAGAGCCGGGAATTAAAAATGAGATTGTACCAAAACTTGCTCTCCAGCCTGTGGTGGAAAATGCTCTCGAACACGGGCTTGATGTGAAAGAAGGAGAGGACAAGTGTCTGAAGCTTTATTTTGCAGAGGACGGAGAAGATGTTTTGCTGGCGGTAGAGGACAATGGCCTTGGAATGGAACAGGAGGAAGCGGAATCTCTTGTGTCTTATCAGACTTCCGGATATGGTCTTAAAAATGTGAACGATAGAATCTGTCTTCTTTATGGGGAGGACTATAAAATTCGAATTTACAGTAAGCCAGGACAGGGAACAAGAGTGGAGATTAGGATTCCAAAAGGAGGTGCTGTTTATGAAAAAGAGAGAAAATAAAAAAATAGGTATGGCATTTCTGGCGGCAGCAGTTCTTCTCTCTTTTTCCGGCTGTAAAAATCAGGAGAAACCACAGGAAGAACGAGAGGCCAAAACAGAAACCAGAGAATGGGAGGAGGCGGAAAATACACCATACGGAAAATATCCGGAGCTTGTAACTTATACGCTGGGCCAGATGAGCGGGGCGAATAATTCCAATCTTCCGGAGGGGAATACATATGAAGATAATGCGTATACAAGATACCTTAGAAAGATGCTGAATATTCAAAATGAAAGTGTGCACATGGAGAGGGAAGAGCGATATGACGAATATGTGAATATTCTTGTGAAAGATCATACGCTTCCGGATGTTCTTGTAGTTTCTGACAGGGAAACACTCCATGAACTTGTGGAAAATGATCTGGTGGCAGATCTAACAGATGTATATAAATCCTGTACTTCTCCAAGAATTAAGGAAATGTACGACAGTTATGGAGGAGAGCTTCTGGAAGGGGGGATGTTTGACGGACGCCTTATGGCGATTCCGGAGACAGTGATCGATCATGGTCCATGTCTTTTATGGCTTCGAAAGGACTGGATGGAAGAACTTGACTTGGCGGAACCGAAAACTTTGGAAGAAGCCTTTACTATTATAGAAGAGTTCAAGAAAAATCGTATGGGAACAGAACCGGGTGAAGAACCCATTGGGCTTTTGTGTGATACTTCGCTGGTGGGGACAACAAGTACCAATTATTCTGTAGAGCCTGTTTTTGACAGTTTTGGTGCTTTTCCCCAGAGGTGGCTTATGGATGAATATGGGGGAGTGGTGTATGGATCTGTTACAGGAGAAACAAAAGAGGCTCTTGGATATTTAAATCAGCTTTATGAAAGAGGAATTCTTGATACAGATTTTGCTCTTAGAGCTCAGAATAATTTAAGAGATATTGTTGTAGAAGGAAAATGTGGTGCATTTTTCGGACTTTGGTGGACGCCGAATAATCCGTTGATGGACACGTATGACCGGGATGGCACTGCAGAGTGGGAGCCCTATTATTTAACTGGAGATGCTCTGAATGGAAGTCAGCGTTTTACCACGTTCAGAGATAACAAGTATGTGGTTGTGCGAAAGGGCTATGAACATCCTGAAATCGTGATGAAGATAATCAGTGTGTTATTTGATTATACCCGCTATGAGGCAAAAGACGCGGATGAGGTAAACAGCTATTTTGCACTGAATGTAGACCCCACTGCAAGACCGCTTGTGATTAATGTAGATTATTACGAGGCAACTTATAAGGTTACGGAGAATATCAGAAAAGCTTTGAACGGAAAAAGTTCTGTAAATTCTCTCAGTGCGATTGAGAAATCCTATTATGATGCCTGCAGCAATTACCTTGAAGGGCGGAATGTGACAGCGGAAGACTGGGCGGCATATAAATCCAGAATTTCGGCGGTTGGTCTATTAATAGATGGAGATTATAAACCGCCGGTCAGAAAATATCTGGAGGATACGGACGGAGAAATTCCGGAGGCACTTAAAACATTGGAAAAAAATACGTTTATCCAGATTATTATGGGGAAAAAGCCTCTTGATTATTTTGATGAATTTGTGGAACTGTGGTACGAGCAGGGAGGAAAAGAACTGACGGAGCAGGTAAGAGAGGATGTAGGCTAATTTTGTGCAGAAATATTGAAATGTGAAGCGCAAAGTGCTAAGATTTTCCTGTAAAGTAAAAAAAGGAATAGGAGGAAAGAGAATGAAAAGATTGAAAAATGCGGTGTTTTTTGTAGCTGTTGCGCTGTTGATGTTTGTTCCGGCAAATAAGGTAAGGGCAGAAATTGCAGGAAGCGGAACGTGTGGAGATACCATACGATGGGTATGCGAGGGAAATAAGACGAATGGTTATACACTTACGCTGAGTGGCAGTGGAGAGATGTATAATTATGAATGGGGAGATGCACCTTGGGAAGAAAATTGGAATGGAGAATGGGGAACGACTCCTGAAGACATCAAAAAAATTGTAGTGGGAAATGGGATTACTTCTATAGGAAATAATTCCTTCAGACGTCTGGTTCGTGTATATTCGGTAAGTCTTTCGGAGGGGATTCGTCGCATAGGAGATAAGGCTTTTTATAGTTGTTGGAGCCTTCAGAGTGTAAAAATTCCGCAGAGCTGCACAAGAATAGGGGTGAGGGCATTTTCGGATTGTAAAAATCTTAGCAGCATTCATTTTCCGTCGCGTCTTACTAGTTTAGAAGAAAGTGTATTTGAGGGGTGTGTTAGCCTGACAGATGTAGTAGTTCCGGGAAATATTACATACGTAAAGAAATCTGCATTCGCAGAGTGTGATAACCTTATTAATGTTACATTAGAGGAAGGAGTAGAGTATATTGGTGAGTTTGCATTTAGTGGTTGCGAAAATTTAACAAAGGTGGTTATTCCAAAAAGTGTTACAGAGATAGGTCGGGCTTCTTTAACTAATTGGACTCCGTCTTATATGAAAATTTATGGTTATACCGGTACAGCGGCAGAGAAGTATGCAAAAGAAAACAAGCTTTCCTTTGTATCGATGGGAACAGCAGTACCTCAGAAGATTACATTAAACAAAACCTCTGTTAAAATGGCAGCAGGAGCAACAGGAACATTAAGAGCAACGATTTCCCCGTCAGGTGTGGCAAATAAAAAGATTATATGGAGTTCCAGTAATTCTTCGGTTGCAGCAGTGTCTTCTTCCGGAAAAATAACTGCAAAAACACCGGGAAAAGCAGTAATTACAGCAAAGACAAGTAATGGAAAAACAGCAAAATGTACAGTGACGGTTGTTCCAAAAGGAACACCGATTACAAAACTGCAGAGCCAGAGAAGTCACTGGCTGAATATCCAATGGAGAGCTGACAGAACGGTTTCTGGTTATCAGGTACAGTACTCCACTTCTTCCGGTTTAAAAAATGCAAAATCTTTCAGTGTAACAAAAAATGGAATCCGTAGTTATACAAGAAAAGATTTAACTGGCGGAAAGCGTTATTATGTGAGAGTACGTACTTACAAAATTGTGAATGGAAAGAAGTATTATTCAAATTGGAGTGGTACGAAAAGTACAATAGTAAGAAAATAAGGAAATAAAAAACACATGCCGGCAGAGAGTTCTGCCGGCTTTCTTAATTGCTTGTGAGAATAATAAAAAATAGTAAATACATATTTTGTTATTGTTTATAAATGAAAGAAAGCCACTTAATATACACAAAAATCTTCAAAGATTGTTTCCAGGCATGGAAAAGGCAAGGGAAATAAACAAGTTTGTTTATAAAGAAGGGGAAATGCGGGAAAAGAAACAGAAATGTGGGGGCATTGTTTATAGAAGTGGCATTTTGATAGGAAAGAAACAAAAGCCCATAGGAAAAAGAGAGGATGAAAAAGCATTGAAAAAGTGCATGGGTCGCACCTGTTCCAGCCTTCCGTGGATTCTTTGAGACGTATTTGTAAAAAACTGTAAAAAAGTGTTGACAGATGGATTCTTCTGTGGTAATCTAATTGAG